>Ga0315312_1000178_pt1 | contig 98604 bp, 96 predicted proteins | sample TDP7_MG_FD_203629 | JGI IMG/M metagenome (GOLD analysis project Ga0315312, IMG submission 203629) | Freshwater sediment microbial communities from Lake Towuti, South Sulawesi, Indonesia - TDP7 | ecosystem: Environmental > Aquatic > Freshwater > Lake > Sediment | place: Indonesia: South Sulawesi...
AAGTGATAACCACAGCTCTGAAGCTCAGAACCATGTTCATCATTCCTGCTCTTGCGGAGCATCGAACTGGCAGTATGTTAAGTTTATGACCATTTTGGCAACAATTCCATTACTAAGGGACTAAAACAAAAATGGAGGCCAAAAAGATGAGGAAAAAAAATAGAACCGTACCATTTATTTTCTGCTCAAATTTTTAAGAAAGGGGGGTTAGTAATGAAGAAGCATTTTATTGTTTTTCTTGTAATAAGTCTTATTTTAATTTTTTCAAATAACGCATATTGTGAAAAAAATCCAGTCACTGAAGCATTTATTTCGGTAATTGAAAAACTTGGAAAATCTCTTGAAGGTAAAGGGATTAAGCTAAAAGAAGGGGAAGAGATAAAAGACGTTGCTACGTTTGGGTATTTCAATGCAATTAACGAGCTGGGGGCTCAATTTGGCCATCTGGACAGCAATATAGAAAAAAGAATAGAAGATTGGCTTAAAATTTGGTGCTGGTTACCGTCAATTCCTGAAGACAAGAAAGAAAAAATGAAAGATGATATTGTAAAAATAAGGAAGGAATTATCGAGGGGTATTTACAGGAGAACATTAGCAAGTTTGACTATTGTTCCCGGCTTCGTTGTTACGTCAGTAGGAGAAGTTTTTCCAACCAAGCAAATATTCGGAATGTATCCTGTTTTTCGTAAAAGCCAGTCGGTTTTCGGGACTGTGACAGCAATGCCTAGACCAAGTCCAGGGGATATTAGTACAAAAATTACAAAAGATGAATTTGGTTATAAAGACATTATAAATTCAGATTGGGTCACACGTTACCTTAAATAGAGGAGATAAGATGAAAATAGCAGGAATAGGGTATGCTGTCTTTTTAGGATTGTTATTATCATTTTATAACTTTGTTGTATGGAAAGGGGTGGAACCACAAAGGTGCAAAGTTGAAATCACTGCTACCGCAACTCAAAACACAATTTCAACAGGTGTTACTGCGGTGAGTATTTTATTGCCTATCACCATAGGTATTATAGGGTTTATATTAAAGGATATAAAAAAAGAAGTTAACCTATTATTTTTCGCGTGTGTATGTTTTACAGTTTCTCTTCTTGCGGGGTTATATAATCTATTTAGAATTCCAGGAATGGTGAATGTTTATAACTTAGCTAATGACAAACCAACGGGCCTTCTTGAAATAATTCAGCTTTTTTCTCTGTTTTGGGGAGCTTTTTGTTTGATATTGGGGGCTTGCAAAATTATTAAATCATATAAGAATTCGTAGGAGAATGTGTGGATGGGTGTCAGGTCACACTATTGACAAGGTTTTCTAAATTTAAAAAAAGAAAAATGGGGGGCACACGTCCCATTTTTAACTAAAAGGATGAAAAAGAAGTCTTTCAGGAGGTCGGTGGGGGCCTTGGCTGGTCTTTTGTCACCATCGCCGATAATAAAATAGTAAAGAAACCATTTAATAATGCACTCTAAGTAATTGAAACCTGCCTTTTTTTAAACTGAAAAGATTTTTTAAACAAAAGATATCATTTACAAGGAGAGGAAAATATCAAATAGCAAAGCTAAGCCCTTTTCTTAGGAGGAGAATGTGCCTGGTGCGTATGCCCATATTACCCTAGTGAATGAGTTAAGGGATCCAGCATACCTTGAAGCCATCCCAGGGTTTCCATTAAAGGCAATCTCAGCCGTCCTGGATTATCTCAAATTCTGTGAGCTGGGTGCTGTAAGCCCGGATTATCCTTACCTGGCCGTGGGAGATAGCGACGCCACAAATTGGGCCGATGCTATGCATTACATCCGGACCGGAGAGATGATCCATGCGGGGGTGAGGGGCCTGAAGGCCATGCAGGGAGAGACCCAACGTAAGGGAATCGCTTGGCTACTGGGCTATTCATCTCATGTGGTGGCGGACGTCACGATTCACCCGATCGTTGAGCTGAAGGTGGGTTCTTATGCGGAAAATAAGATGGATCATAGAACTTGTGAGATGCATCAGAATGCCTATATCTTCCAGCGGCTCAATTTGGGTGAGGTCGGGCTGTCAGAGCACCTCGACTCAGGCATCGGCGCTTGCAGTAGTACCACAGACGACAACAATCTGGACAATGAGATTGAAGATATCTGGCGGTCTATGTTCCGAGAGGTATATCCGAGAGAATTTGTGGACAATCCGCCGGATATCAACAAATGGCATCGATGGTTCAACACGGTAGTGGATGATATTGCCGAGGAAGGGAATAAACTTATGCCGTTTGCCCGGCATGTGGCAGCAGGTCTCGGCCTGACCTACCCCTCCGCGGATAAGATCGACAGGGAATATATTGAAAATCTTCAGGTGCCAGGCGGGCAGCAGGGTTATGAAGAAATCTTTGATTATGGCATCGAGAATGTCGGGACCATATGGCAGCTCGTAGCCAGCGGTGTACTGGAAGGCGGAAATGCCTATCTTACCAGGATAGGGAATTGGAATCTTGATACGGGCCAGGATGAAAACGGCCAACTAGTCTTTTGGAGATAATTGAGATGAGACGCTTCGCTGGAATTCGCCGGACCATGGTCTTTGTTTTGATATTGGTCTTTTTAGGCTGTGCACATATCAGAGCGGACGAAGAGCAGAAAATGCTTGTCCTTGGTTCCGCCCTGACAAAGCTCAGCGCAGCCGTGGAATCGACTGTTCGGTATAAGAATCCTCCTGCGGGGATAGGCAACGCCGAATTACTTATCTTGGCGACCCAACACGATCCAAGGCTCCTCGAGCCGTTTGTGGATTATACAGTAAAGGTTTTGCGAGAGGATCAACACGCTATCGTGCTTATCTGTACCGGAGACTCCAAACATGCCCTATTGGAAGATGCCGGCTGTACCCCGAAATTGGATAAGCATTTGTGGAAGGAATATCCTCTGAAGGAATGCGGATTTACATTAAAAGTTCGAGAAGTATGGAAGATCATCGGTGTCAGGTCTACACTATTCACAGGATGAAAAATTAAACTGCGGAGATAGGTCTTGCCATGAGACATGAACCGCAGCCATCCATAAAAAAGTTGGCCCTGTCCAAATAGGATAGCGCAAGGGGCAAAGAGCATAGCGTCCAGAAAATTTTGCATTTTAGATTGCAGATTTTTAAGAAGTTCAAAGTCCAAAGCTCAATGCTCAATATTTCCAGACTCCCTAACTGGCCGGGACGTACCCCCCAATTCCTATTGGGAAGAGGCTTTATAATCCACAGACACTCTCTCTTCGAGCAGCCTTTCCCCTCGGCATAAAGAGTTGTTGACAAAAAAGGAATAATAATGTATCCTTACAACAAGGAGGTAAGGAATCATGCTTGCCAAGAAGACGTCCAAGAACCAAATAACATTGCCCAAAGAGATTGTTAAAGCCTTCCCGGATGCCGAGTATTTTGATGTCAGCATCAGGGATAATACGATCCGTTTAATGCCAGTGAAGATAACTCCTGTTCAATCATCCCTTGACAGTGTTAGAGAAAAAATTAAAAAGCTCGGCTTGACTGAAAAAGATGTGGGTGAGGCAATCCAGTGGGCAAGAAGCCGAAAAAGATAATACGATTGGTGCTGGATACGAATGTTCTGATATCCGCTTTGCTTTTCAAAGGAGAGCTGTCGAGGATTGTGGGATTATGGCAAAAAGGTAAGATCGTTCCTGTTATTTCAAAAGAGACCTTTGACGAACTAAGGACCGTTCTTGAATATCCAAAATTCTCCCTATCCCGTGCCGAGATAAGATCACTTATCGAACACGAAATCCTCCCGTTTTTCGAAGTGGTAAATGTAAGCAAACACGTCAAAGGGGCATACAGAGATCCTGGGGATGACAAGTTTATTTCATGTGCCATCTCGGCAAGCGCCGATTGCATCGTAACTGGGGACAAAGATTTGTCCGATTTGAAAAAATATCGATCTATAAGAATCATTCATGCCACAGATTTCATAAAAATGTTAAACTGATTTTTGACAGTTTCAAAATACAAGTTATGTAATTTCAAATACATACAATGGCCCAAAAAGTTCTTGGCACTACCGATTGCTCTTTCACATCATGCGTCTCGAATGGTAGGAGGGATTGCCACCCCAACAGCCTGGAAGACCTTGCCACAGGTGCCGACGCATTCTGTTCTGAGCGCCAGCGATTTGCCTTTGTCCTCTATGGTGACTTCTTGTAGAGACTTTAGATCTTGTTTGATATCGGACCATTCAAAGATGTGGCCAGATTCCTTAAGCCGTCTGTCTAATTCTTTTCTCAATACCAACGCTAAAAAGCTACAGAACACATGGCCTCTGATGTTTTCATCCCGTTGGTGATAGACAGGTCTCGTCTCTAAGACGGATTTGACCTCTCTGAAGACTTGTTCCACCTGCCACAGTTCCTTGTACTTAAGCGCTACCGTATCCGCTGAGAAGTCGGTGTGGGTGATGAGGACCCACTTGCCGTCAAATCTCGACTCATACTCTACCTTGCCTTGATCGATACTCACACTGCCTCGATCGATCTTAAGGTACTTCCGATATCCCTTGTTTCCGATCAGACTCTTCAGGCCTGTTCTGATCTTCTCCTCGAGGGACTCGAGGATGGCCTGACGATCTTGAGCATCTTTTCGGGCCTGTTTGGGATTGAGACAGACGATGTAGCGACTGCCATTGAAAGAGACCTCTTTGACCTTAAGGGGGGCCGGGTCTTTGGAGGATTTTCCCTCTGGATGAATCTCCCTATAGCGACCTTGGTGAGAAAGAACATCCCGCTTGATCTCGTTCACTTTACGCATCCTGGTTCCAAGAATGTAGGGAATTTCTCTTCTGTCCAGTTCGTCTAAGGTCTCTGCACTTATCATCCCCCGATCAGCTACAATACAGAACCGACCCATGTGGAAGCGGCTACGGATACGCTCGATGACAGGAATCAGCGATTTGACATCGGCGGTATTCCCGGGCCACATCTCGCAACAAACAGGCTTGCCCTTGCTATCGATGACCGCACCAATAACCATCTGATTCAGATCCGGACGATGATCCCGACTATGGCCCCTCTGCCCCAAGCTCTCCCCTCCTTCCCCTTCAAAGTAAAGAGAGGTCGTATCAAAGAAAACTAAGTCGAGGCTGGTGAAAAGGTCTCTTCGCTCAAAAAACATGCCCTCTTCGATTAGGTCCTTGATGCACCTTGGAGAGAAAGGAGTCGCACCCCTCTGATCTTCTATCTCCTCCCCCAAAAAGGCCATGGCACGATAAAGATGATGTAAAGAGAGCTCTTCCACTCCTTCTATCCCATAGTCCCCACGCCATCTCTCACACGAACGATCAGACCCTGAAACAAAAAGCCTGTGAAGTACTGTCAGGAATATGGCTCTCTCCGCATCAAACTCGAACCTCCTCTCAGATAGAAGTTCTCTGATCACCTTCTGGACACCCAACTCTTTCCAAAGCCTCTCGAAAATCAGAGCCGGCCCGATCTTCTTAGCAGAGGACGTAACATCGCTTCTGCCTGAGAGAATGAGAAGAACTTTTTCGGAGAACCGTGAAAGGGATCGGATCAAAGTCTCTATTCGATCCTTTTCTTGTAGTTGGTCCATTCGGCCAAGGGTCACGATGACACGTTGAACCACTTTGCCCTTTACTTTCCGGTTCTCTACAATTTGAAGGTATTGGTGCTTCCCTGACTTTTTGATCCGTGCAAACATTGGAGCCCCCCGATAAGGACACTCCAATAATACCGGGTATAAAGGCACGAGTCAATAATAAAATGCACATTCTGTGGCACTACCTTTTAAGCTTTTTTCGAACATAAATGCAGTATTGACGCGGGTTTTGACCTTCTCAGCCCCTCGCAACTGTTAAAGAAACGTTTGACTAAATTTACGTAGCAAGTCTTAGTGGCATCCATAAAAAAGTTGGCCCTGTCGAGCCAAAAATGAAGATGGCGAGAATTGTGAGAAGCGTCATCGAGGTAATATCGGAATAGGTGGGGGTGAAAGATGCTTAAGCCATAAAAAGACCAGAATAGCTAATCTCCTGAAAATTGCAAACCCTGACGAAGCACTCTATCGGGAGATCATACTTGCCCTCGGTTACAAAAACAACAAGATCCAGTTTTTAGAACTTGCTACAATTACACCTTACTCTGAGATTAAAACAATAAAGGATCAGGCACTCATAAAAAACCACTCCTTTACCATGCAGGGCCCTCAGCCAGAGAATAAAGATGGATTTCAAGAAGATTTTGATTTCTCCCTGAAGTTGGTTAAGATTAATGGAGGATCTATTCCAGATTATATTCCTTAATTGCAATCTCTTTCATTTTGAACTTTTGGATCTTGCCCAAAGGGGTCATTGGAAATTCCTTCACAAATTTTATGTATCGGGGCACGTGTGAATCAGCAAGCTTCTCCCTGCAATATTGAAGAATTTCTTCCTCAATAGCGTTCGCGCTCTCGTCCAATCTAATCCAAGCAGCCACTTCCTCGCCGAGTGCCTTATTGGGAACTCCGAACACCTGGGCATTCGAAATCTTAGGATGGCCAAAGAGGACCTCCTCAATCTCAGCAGGATAGATCGTCTTTCCTCCCTTGGTGATCACTTCTTTCAGTCTTCCAGTTGTCCTCACAAATCCCTTCTCGTCAATCGTCGCCAGATCTCCGGTATGGAGCCAACCCTCCCTGTCAAGGGCTTTCTCCGTTGCCGCAGCCATCTTATAATAACCCTTCATATTCAACCCTCTTGAACAGAGTTCTCCGACCGTTCCTACTGGTACTTCCTCTCCTGTATTGGGATCAACAATCTTCACCTCCACATGGGGAAGGGGCTTGCCTGCTGTGGAAACCCTTAATTCCAATGGATCGTCAGGGTGAGTCTCTGTAATCCAAGAAGAGGCTTCAGTCTGACCATAACCAATAATGATCTCCCTCGCTCCCATCTCCTCTACGACCTTCTTCATCACTTCCATGGGACACTGAGCACCTCCCATAATCCCTGTTCGAAGGGATTTGGTATTGATGGCTCGATATCTCGGATCTTCCATCAGGCCGACAAAAGCACTGGGAGATCCATAAACCGTTGTACATCGCTCCTTTTCAATCGCCTCAAGGATCTTGTGCGAATCGAAAGTCTCAGAGGGAATGACAAGGGTCGCTCCCTTGCTCACCCCTGCTAAGACGATGCAGACGCAACCAAACATGTGGGATAAAGGGACGGAGAGGCAAAGCCTGTCCTTTTCAGTTAACTTCTGATTCTCTGCGCTGGCCAAGGTGGTATTAACAATTCCGCAGTGCATCGACATCACACCCTTGGGAGCTCCTGTTGTTCCGGAGGTGTAGAGGAGGGTCACGACATCATCCGGGCGACAAGAGCGCTGTTGCTCAGATAGCACATGATCGGACACATCCCCTCCCATCTCGAGGATATCCCTCCAGCTGAACATTCCTGCACGGGGCCGATCCGATATGAGGATGAGATTCTTGAGTTCAGGAAGAGCGGAACAATTCAATTCGCCTGCGACCGAGTGCTCGATCCCTGGACACAGCTGGCGGATCATATCGACGTATTCAGATGCCTTTAACCCTTCTGCCATGATGAGAGATTTTGAATCTGACTGTTTGAGCAGGTATTCGAGTTGCTGGAGTGTGCAGTTCGTATCCACACTGACGAGCACAGCTCCAATCTTTGCTATGGCAAACTCTGTGATGATCCATTCGGAACGATTGGGCGACCAGAGGGCTATGTGATCGCCCTTTTCCAGACCAAGTTTTAGGAACCCCTTGGCCAACTCATTCACTACTCTTAGGAATTCTCGATAGAAGTATCTCTTGCCCTTTGGAATATCGATCAGGGCTTCATTGTCGGGGAATTTGGAGGCTACCTCATCCAAAAGATCGCCTATCGTTATCTTCTCTAACTCCATTATCCCTAATCTCCTCTCTTATTGACCTCCCATAAGTGCTCCGTCACTGCTATCTTCCTTCTTATGCATGAACGATCAGAATGATCTATGTTCTAACTCTGAACCCAAAACTCTTATCTTCTAATGGATGGGTAGGCTGATAGTGAAAGTAGTGCCTTTTCCCTCTTCACTTTCCACTTTGATCTCCCCACCATGGTCTTTGATAATTCCGTAACAGACCGAAAGGCCTAATCCAACGCCCTTTACCTTCTGTTTCGTGGTAAAAAACGCCTCGAAGATCTTATCCCTGATCTCCTCCGGGATCCCCACTCCTGTATCCTGGATATGGATCAGGACATGCTTGTCTTCCTTGCCCGTTCGGACCAAGAGGGTCCCTCCCTTCGGCATGGCCTCCTTCGCATTCTTGAACATATTCAGCATCACCTGCCTCATCTGATTGGGGGAGGCCATCAGCTCTGGAATCTGGCTGTCGAAAATCGTCTCCACATCAATATTGACCTCCCTCATCTGTTTCTCCATCACCAGCAGAATCCCTTCGATCAACTCATTAATCTTTATAGGCCTTCGCTCCTCGTCTTCAGGCTTTGAGAAACTGAGCATGTTTCGGAGAATCTCAGCGAGCCTCTGAGTTTCAGAGAGGGAGAGTTCCAAAATCTTTCTCCGTTTGCTCTCCGGAGGGATTTCGGTCTTCAAGAGCTCGAGGGTGTTCATAATGCCGTAAATGGGGTTATTCAACTCATGGGCTATCTGGGAGGTGAGCCTTCCCATGGCAGCCAGCTTTTCTGACCGGAGAAGGATTTGCTCGGTCTCCCGAAGCTTCTTCTCCGTCTCCAGACGGGGTCTCAGGTCGGTGAAGATTCCCACGCTGGCAATCTCATTGCCCGTTCCGTCGTAGATGAGGGCTGCCGAAAGCTGAATAGGGATTTCCTCACCGGCCTTATTGATCACATTGAATTGAGTGGGAGTGAGTTTTCCAACCCCACCATATTCAGGACTTCGAAGCATCTTCATGATCTCCTTTGCCACCCCTTCTGGATAGAGCCTTGTAATGTGAATTTTCCCAATGACCTCCTCTGCCGAATAACCCGTGAGTGCCTCGGTTCCTTTGTTGAAGATAAAAATATTGCCTTTCATGTCCGCAGCAATGATCCCGTCCACGGAACTTTCGATCAGGTTCATGAAGAATTCGTTCGCCTCTTTCAACTCCCTCTCCATTCTCTTCCGTTCCGAGATATCGATGTTGAGGCCTTCATACCCTATGATCTTTCCCCTTTCGTCCCTCTTCGTATGGGCAGTGAGGAGGACGGTGATCTTCTCTCCGTTCTTCTTTTTAAATTCCACCTCGAGATCCTTCACGAATCCCTGCCCTTCGATCATCCTCTGAAAGGCCTTCCGGTCGTCCGGGTTCGCATAGAGCTCTCTGGCAATATCGATCTTTAAGAACTCTTCTTTATCCTGATAACCGGCCATCTCCAGCAGGGCCTGATTGCAGTCGAGAAAACGCCCCTCTTTCGTGCTGATGAAAAGCCCATGACGCACCCTCTCGAAGAGGTTTCGATATTTCTCTCCCGACTCTCTTAACTCCTTCTCAAATCGCTTCCTTTCCATAATATCTCGAATATAGGCATAGGTCTTGATTCGGCCATCGTCCGATCGCGCTGGAGCGATGCAGACCTCTGCCTCTTTGACCTCGCCTTGGGGGGGTTGGAGGGACATCTCCGTACAGACCTTTTGTCCCAGACCTTCCCCTCGCATCACCATCTCCTCCAAAAACTCCTCATCCCTCTTTCCAATTAAGGAGAAGAATTCTCGACCGAGGATCTGATCTTTCGGAAGACCCAGGATCTCGGCCGCCATCTGATTGGCAAATTCGATCCGGGAATCTTCATCGAAGACGATGATCCCATCATCGCCCATCTCTGCAATCTTCTCAAACCGTTTCGTGGCCTCCCGGATTTCCTGCTCCATCCTCTTTCGTTCAGTGATATCCCTTAAATAGGCATAGGTCTTAACCCCGCCTTTCTCCATCTTCGAAATGGTGATGCAGACTTCCGCATTCCATTTCGAACCCCTCTGCGTCAACACCTCCATCTCCGTGCAGACCCGTTTACTCTCATCTGCTCCCACTTCCGAATGCATCCGGGCGAGATAGCCGATATCCCTTTCGTCCAAGAGTTGCCTAAAATCCATGCCCACCAATTTCTCTTTTGGGTAACCAGTCAGTTCGGAGGCAACGGTGTTGGCAAATTCGATCTGATAATTCTCGTCGAAGACGATAATGCCATCATCACCCATCTCTGCGATCTTCTCGAGACGTTTGGTCACCTCTTGGATGTCCTGCTGGACTCCTTTCTCCTCATAGGCCTTTAACCTTCTCTCCAGATCGACCACCTTCTGTTTCAATGCCTCAAGAGTGAGACCTTCTTCCATCCTTCTCACCACCTTCTTTACTCCATTTTAAAAATCGTCGAGCCTGAACTCCACTCCCATCCCTCTCTCTTTTGCCTTCTGGTATGCGAGACGGGCTGTCACCAGATCTTCAAGGGCAAATCCAACCGACTCAAAGAGCGTGATTTCATCGTCCCTTATTCGACCCGGTTTTTTTCCAAGAACAATCTCACCGAGATCAGCGTAAATGCTCTCTTTGGAGAGTTTACCATCTCTCATGGGAATAAGGAGATCACCGGCTTCAGCCATACATCCTTCGTAGGTGTCCACAACGATCTTTGAATTCTTGACCGTCACTTCATCCACTTCCCGCATTTCCGGACTATAGGCGCCGACTGCGTTGATATGGGTTCCTGCTTTGAGATCCCGGCCATCGAAAACAGGCACTTTAGAAGTCGTCACAGTGACCAAAATATCGGAGTCAGTGATCACCTCCCGGGGAGTGGGCATCACCTTGACTGGGATCTGCAGGCTCTCGAAGGCAATCTTTGAGAAATTTTCGGCCATCCCTTGATCCTTGTCATACACTAAGATTCTCCTAATAGACCGAACCTTGCAGATTGCCTCAACCTGAAAAGTTGCCTGAGCACCCGTGCCTATGATCCCCAGGGTTTCGGCATCTTTCCGGGAAAGGTGCTTTGTCGCAACCGCTGAGGTCGCCCCTGTCCGCATACCCGTCAGAAGAATTCCATCCATAAGGGCCAAAAACTCTCCTGTGGTTGGATCGTTAAGGAGATAGACAGACTGGAGCGTGGATAGCCCTAAGCTTAGGTTGCCCGGGAAGACCGATACGATCTTTGTCCCAAAGGAACCTTCCCTTTCCAAATAGGAGGGCATGAAGAGGAAAACTCCCTCTGCTTTCTCAATTTTGACAGGCAACCGCACAGGGACAGCGCAGCGTCCAGCTTTATACTCGCAGAATCCCTTTTCCACTGCCTCGATCACTTCACCCATTGTGAGAAGCTTCCTCAAATCTTTTCGAGAAAGGAGGATGGGCATTTTTTTACCTCTCTTTAGGAAAGATAGCTAACGATCGAAGTAAAACATTGAAAAAGATTAGACCACTTCTTCCTCTATCACCAGCTTTCCACTGATGACCCGCTCATAATGGAGGGGACTCACATCAATGGTTTCGTATCGACCCAAGCGAATCAGTTCAGACATGGCCTTTCCCACCGCAGGAGCTTGTTGAAATCCGTGACCGCTGAAACCGATGGCCATGTAGAATCCCTTGATCTCTGGATGCTGCCCAAGGAGGGCATTGCTGTCCAGGCGATTGACTTCATAAAGGCCCGCCCATCCCCTGATCAATTTGAGTCTGTCGAAAACAGGGACCCGATCAGCAAGAATAGGCCACATGGTCTGCTTGAAAAAGGAATGATCCACTTTGAAATTGAACCCTGGCGGCTCGTCTAAAATCGACTTTCCTGTCATGATGACTTTTCCGGTCTCATGACGGAAATAGAGGCCCGTCACATCAATGACCAGGGGAAGATCGTAGTTAAAAATCTGAGAGGGTTGGAAGACAAAGACCATTCTTCGAACTGGCTCCACTGGCAGATCAACCCCTGCCATCCGTCCGACTTCGCCAGCCCATGGACCAGCAGCATTCACTACCATAGCTCCGGTGTATTTGTCTTCTTTTCGTGTTGTGACCCCAATCACCTTTTCACCATCCTTCAAGACGCCGGTAACCTCATCGTATACATAGGTTACTCCAAGGCTCTTTGCCTTTTTAATATATCCTTGAAGAGCTCCATAGGGATCAAGATAACCGTCCCTTGGGCCAAAGGATGCTCCCACTAAACCGTTCGGGTTTAAATGGGGAACGATTTTCAAAGTCTCTTCGACCGAGAGAAGATCCACCTTGGCTCCCAGCCTTTTTTGAAATTGATAATGATGCTCGATGAGGGGCCAATTCTTTTCATTGGCCAGAAAGAGATAGCCTCGCTGTCGAAACTCCGCATGGGCCTTCTCTCCATTCACTGCCATCACCTCATCAAACTTCTCATAAAAATCAACGCTGTATTGGGAGATGCGAATGTTCACCTCGGTGCTAAATTGAAGCCGGATACCGCCAGCACTTAGAGTTGTGGAAGAAAACTCGTAAGTCGGATCTTTTTCAAAAACGGCAATTCGACCTTCAAAACCATCATTGGCCAAATTGTAGGCAATGCTTGATCCCATCACTCCGCCGCCCACAATAATAATGTCAAAGCATTGGTTTCCAGAGGTATAATTTGATCCATTTCTTTGTGTCATAAAGTAACCTCAAATCGTGAGAGGAGCATATTATAATTATAAAAAAGGCAATTGGGTTTAACGATCCTAATTGATTGACCATCTTCTCAGAAATTCTATGGAACCCTGCTTCACAATATCCAAGAACCTTTAGGCTATGGCTCCAGGAAGAGATCCAATGAAACATTAACCTCCGGATAATATCGGCATGATGACGACTGAATTCTCATTTTCGATCACACTATCCAGATTGCCCACTTTCTGATTAATTAGGATGATAATACTCGTTTCAGGAAAGGTTGGTGGTAATATCTCTCTTAATGTTGTAGGCTTCTTTAACGTCACCTCTTTTGTCCGTGTACCTACGATGTCTGTCAGATAGCCAAAAAACTTGAGCTCAGCCAACTTACCCTAAGATCTCCTTTGAAACTTCTTTTAATCCAAGGTTATCAAGAGTTTCTTTAAGAGGAATTCCATTCTGATCCCAACCCCGCAGTTGGTAGTACCATGTAAGCATCTGATCATACTTCTCCTTATCGAGCTTCACCCCATTCAGTTTTCCCTGGGACTGGGGTTCTTCAAACCACCGATCAGGAGGATAATCCCATTGTCGATTGAAATGGTAGTTTTCCCTTATCCAATAGGCTCGGATCAAATTGTAGATACGGTCTCCAATCTTATAAAAATCATCCATGGTGAAACGGTTTCCTGTAACTGCTTCCACATACTCGAGATACCAGTGAAGGTCAAAACTTACCTCTACCCAGGGGAGTCGGCATACAGTTGCAGATTCAAAAAAACCTCCCCTCAACCTTTGAAGCTCAATGAGTTTCTCGACCTTTTCCTTGCTATAAGAAAAACGATCAGTCGATATTTCCCATGCGATAATCCAGGCATCTTTATGACTAGCCCCAATCGGGGAGGTTCCGAAGGAAAGGGCCATTCCAGGGCAGGCATGGCAATTATAGGCTGAGACCTCCAGTCCCTTTACCTGCATTGCCCACCGATGGGAATCTTTCCCGATAATCTCTGAAGCGCCTCGAACTCCGTTAGAAACAAGCTTCCCCAGCCCTTCTCCTTTTCCAATCTCTTGGATCAGTTTCTGGGCCGCTTTAAAATCTCCCCAACCTATCCTTTCCGGAATTAATCCCTTTTCCGAGGCTTCCATAAGAAATCCAATGCAACTCCCCAAGGAAATCGTATCCAGACTCCACTCGTCGGCCATCCGGTTTAAAAGTGCAACCTGTCTCAAATCCTTCATGCCAATATTCGGCCCAAGCATCCCAACATTCTCATAATCCAACTCAGATGGAACATTGCTCGAATCCTTGACAATATTTCCACACTGCATATTGCACATGGGACATCCCTTGCGATCCACCTTAAGCTTTTCAAGCACATATCCATCAAGTTGTTTTGAGTACTCAAAGAGACCCTCTCTGAAATTGTAGGTGGGAAGGCAGGCATTTTCATTGCACCAATCGAAGGCCTGCATGGTTCCCTGCCTCATCCAAAAGTCGTAATTCTCCTTTGCCTTAATCTCATCGTACCCTTTTTTCCCAAACTCTTTTAATTTGGTATCGTCAAAGTTCGATACACTTTCTGTTCCTTTGATCACAATGGCCTTCAAACATTTTGAACCCATCACTGCGCCCATTCCGGGCCGTCCCCCTGCCCTACCCTTCTGGGACATGACCGTTGAAATACGAATCTGATTCTCTCCAGCAGGACCGATAAGAAGGATCCCTGAATTTCTTCCATGCTTCTTCTCCAGGAGGTCCTGAGCTTTGAAGGTATTCTTTCCCCATAATTCAGAGGCATCCATGATCTTGACGCTCTCATCCTCGATGAGGAGGTAACAGGGTTTTTCTGACTTTCCTTCCACCACGACCATATCATAACCTGCTTTCCTCAAATGGACCGAGGCCATGGTCCCGATATTGCCATCCCCGTACCCTCCGGTGAGAGGGCTCTTGGAGGCAATGACCATTTTCCCCGAACTGGGAAGAGATTGCCCTGTCAGAGGGCCTGTTGAAAAGATGATCTTGTTCTTATCGGAGAATGGATCAACCTTTCTGACCTCGTCCCATAAGAGCTTTACGGCAAACCCCCGGCCTCCCAGGAAATCTCTTTTGATGGAATCAGGGATCTCTTCTTTGGATACCTTGCCATTGGAAAGATTCACCCTCAGCAACTTCCCCGCATACCCTTTCATCAACGGAACCTCCTATATGGACAATATATTACCAGAGATGTAGCGTATTTTCAAAGAATGACGCAGAATTCAGGTTAAAATGTTAATTAACTATTGGCCAGATTGTTCTTCATCATCTCACCCAGGGCTTTGGACCGCTGGGTTGCTACCTCAACGGCATTGATCAGGGTGGTCCTCAACCCGCCCTCTTCCAGGGTATGGAGTCCTGCAATGGCTGTCCCTCCAGGAGAGGTCACCAAATCTTTCAGCTTTCCCGGATGTTCACCGGTCTCAATCAACATCTTCGCCGCACCCAGGACCGTTTGAGAGGCCATAATCAATGCATCATCTCTTGATAACCCCACTTTGACTCCTGCATCTGCCAAGGCATCAACGATGAGGAAGATATAGGCCGGTCCGCTTCCGCTTAACCCTGTGACGGCATCGAGAAGGTTCTCTTCAATGAACAAGGATTTTCCAACGGAATCGAAGATGGTCTTCGCAATCATTAGATCCTCCTTATTGATGTGCTTCCCTCCAGCAATGGCGGAGACTCCTTCTCGAACCGAGACACAGATATTGGGCATGACCCGGATGAGCTTCAGGTCCTTCTTCGCACAGGATTCGATCGCATCCAATGGAACCCCAGCAGCAATCGAGATAATCAGCTTTGAAAAACTGAGATGTTTCGCCACCTCTGTAACGACCTGCTTCATGATCTGAGGCTTCACCGCCAGGATGATGATGTCGGCATGTTTTACCACCTCCACATTATGAGAAGTCCCTTTCACCCCGTAAGTTTCTCGAATGACCTTCAGCCTCTCAGGACGTGCATCCGAACAAAGGATCTGTTCCGGCTTGCAAACATGGCCGTGTAAAAGCCCTTTAATGAGCGCCTCTCCCATATTCCCAGTTCCAACCAAACCAACCTGTCTATTCTTCAGCATCCTACCCCCTCCTCATCCTTTGAATTGATCGATTGGATATGAACATTCTAACGGACTTTTATCCCAATATTTTACTAAAAGTCAATGGAGAAGAACAGTTGACAAATAAAAGAATTTTATAGAAATTTATGAGGCGATGTGTTAATGCTTGGCATAAACACGATAAGAAATTCGAATATCGAAATCCGAAACAAATATTCAGAACTATTTTTACTTGTTTGGGTCATTTGTATTTAGAACATTCTTGCTTGTTTCGAATTTCGTGCTTCAAATTTAGGATTTTTCTGTAGTGTGCTCGATTTCATCTCAGATAAGACCAAGGTTCTATTAGGAAGCTAACGATGTTTCGTTATATTGTGATAGAGGGGCCGATCGGCGTTGGCAAAACAAGTCTGACAAAGCTTTTGGCAAAGGAGTTCAATGCCCGATGTATCTTGGAAAAACCAGAGGAGAACCCTTTTCTTCCCCATTTTTATCAGGATCGAAAAAAATACGCCTTTCAAACCCAGATCTTCTTTTTACTGAACCGCTTCCAGCAACAGAGGGATATTGCCCAACTCGATCTGTTCAATCAAATCACCCTCTGTGACTACCTCTTTGCCAAGGACCGGATCTTCGCTTCCCTGAATTTGGATGATCACGAATTATCCCTTTACGAACAGATCTTCAGCCTCCTCCGTGGACAGATCCCTCCTCCTGACCTGGTCATCTTCTTACAGGCAAGACCGGAGGTGCTGCTCCATCGGATCAAGTCGAGGAATATTCTCTATGAGAAGGAGACCGATTTAGAATATCTCAAGACCCTAACCGAAGCCTACAATTACTATTTCTTCCACTATGATCAAACTCCCCTTCTGGTGGTCAACACGAGTGAGATCGATTTCGTGAACCGAGAAGAGGATTTCGCTCAATTGGTTCGCGAGATCAAACAGATGAACAAGGGAACGTGGTACTTTATTCCGATGAGAACCAAATAAAAATCCGAAGCACGAAATCCCCGCCTGCCAAAGAACTTGTTCGGCGGGCAGGCGAAATACGAAACAATTCTCGAAATAGTAAATTCAAATGTTCTAAAGTTTGTTTTGGATTTTTGTCATTTGATATTCGAATTTGTTTCGGATTTCGACATTCGAATTTCGAATTTATCAAATTAGCTTTCCGGAGTTGACGTTCCAGTCGCTTCCTTGGATGCCTCTTTGGGGGCTTCTTTCGTTACTGGTTTTTCTGGTTTTTTCTTGCCGCTCTCTTTCAGGCCCTCTGGGAGCGGCCCCAAAAGACCTTTGGCTCGAAGTTTCCTCCTTTTTTCTCGCCGCTTCCTTCTTCTCCTCAGTTCCCAATCCCTTTCACGTCTCGGCATACCTTCCTCCCTTTCTTCAAATTCGGATTTCGGAGTGTAGATTTCGGAATGAAAAGGAAAAAACATCAAATTTAATTCCGCATTCCGCAATCCGCAATCCGCAATCCACAATTCATTATGAACATCGGGGCAAACGACAGAGACGGCTGATCTCTTCCATCACTCGATGGGTAAGGGAGATGGCATCAGACTCCTTCTCTGCAAACAGGGGATGACCAATGCGTATCTCCACTTGCCTTCTCCACCCCTTTCTCTCTCCATATCGAATGCCTACAGGGACAAAAGGAATTCTGTTTTTCAATTCGTCCTGGAAACTTAAGATCATCTGAAGCAGCCGGCTTTTACCTGAACCCACTCCATCTCGAAAATAGGTTCCTTCTGGAAAGATGACGATCTTCTCTCCGGCCCTGATGAGAGAAAGAATCGTCTTGAAAGAGTCTAGGGTTCGGATGGATTGTTTCCGATCCACAGGAACACCGCCTAAGAGGGATAGGTAATTTCGAACCAAAGGGTAATCGAAGAGTTCTTTCTTAGCCACAAAGTAAAGAGGCGGCTGAAAGACAATGCTGATGATCGGGATATCGGTCCAGTATTGGTGCTTGGGGAGGATGATCACAGGGCCATCATCAGGGAGCATCTCCTCCCTTTCAGTCTCAATCCGATAAAAAATGAAAAAAACGAGGCGTGCAATCCATTTGGTTAGCGAATAGACGAAGGAGCTCCTTCTCATCACCATCCCGCGTTATTCACCCTCCCCTCCATCCCCTCCCGTCAAGGGAGGGGAAAAAAGAGAAACCCCTCTCCCCCTGTGCCTGCCTGCCGGTAGGCAGGGGAGAGGGTGGGGGTGAGGGGGAAGATCGATATTAGTATGAATCCAATAGGTCTTCTTTGGAAATCTCTGGAGGCGCCTCCGTTTTCATCCATTCCTTCTTGGCCTTCTTGGCAGCGGTAATCCCAGCCTTTAAGGCATCCCGGTTCAATTTCTCCGTGCCTTTGGGCACCCGTGCCAATACCGCAGATTCGATAGCCTTGGCAGTGACAATAGGACTCAACTGGCTGAGGGCTCCGAGGGCGATGATGTTTGCCACCACCTCCCTTTTGAACTTCTCCCGGGCAATTCGAGTGAAAGGGACCTGGAAGGCCTTCGGAGTGGGGACCTGGGTGACAAAGGTGGAATCGACAATGAGAAGCCCTTCTGGCTTGAGATCTGGATAAAACTCATCACACGATTTCTGGTTCATCGACAAAAGGAGATCGAGTTGCATCGCCTTGGGATAGTCGATCTCCTCATCACTGACGATCACCTCTGATTTGCTCGAACCCCCTCTTGCTTCTGGCCCATAACTCTGAGTCTGGCCAACAAACTTCCCATCATAAATCCCAATCGCCTCCGCCAAAATAATTCCCATCAGGATCAGCCCCTGACCCCCTGAGCCACTCAGGCGAATCTCATATCGAAAACCCATCTGAACCCCTTCAGACGATGAACCGTGAACGATGGACCATGAACTTATCTTTATCGTTTATCGTTCTTTCATCTCTCCGTGGCTGCTTTGGCTCGTTCCCGAATCTTCTCATACTCATCCTGATAAAGCGGAAGCTCCTTGTCCACCAGTACGCCGATCACGATCTTATCCCGTAACTCCTCCGGCTTCATCATTGAGGCCTTCTCTACAGGCACGGCATAATCCCTTTGCCACTCCATCATCTCCACGGCTGAACCCAGACGATTCTGCCTTCCATACTGGGTGTGGCAGTGTGAAATCACCTCCACCACTGAAAATCCCTTCTTGAGGAGTGCCTTTTCTATCAGGCTGTCCAAGAGTTTGGCATGGTAGACCGTTCCCCTTCCTACGAAGACCGCTCCTGCCGTAACCGCTAATTCTGAGATCTTGAAGTCTTGCTCAATATTGGAGTAGACGGTGGTCGTGGATCTCATCCCGTAGGGGGTTGTTGGAGAGTATTGGCCACCCGTCATTCCATAGACGCTGTTATTGAGGATGATGGCAGTGAGGTCGATGTTCCTTCGGGCTGCGTGAATGAAATGATTCCCTCCGATCGCTACGGCATCCCCATCTCCCATGATCACAATCACCTTCAGGTATGGCTTGGCAAGCTTCACACCCGTGGCGAAGGTGAGGGCTCGACCATGGGTTGTATGAAGGGTGTTAAAGTCGACATAGACCGGAAGCCTTCCAGAACATCCAATCCCTGAGACCAGAACGATCTCATTTTTGTCATAGCCGATCCGATCGATGGCACGGATGAGGGCGCCCAACATGATCCCGATCCCACACCCTGGGCACCAGACATGAGGAAACTTCTTGTCATGTCGAAGGTATTTATGAATCAACTTGGTAATCTCAGGCATCAGGACACCTCCATGATCCGATTCAATATCTCCGCTGGAGTGATGATCGTCCCGTCTACCTTGTTGAGCGTGAAGACCTTTGCCATCCCTCGGTTGACCCGTTTCACCTCCCGGGAGACCTGACCCATATTCATCTCAGGAACGATCAGGATCTTCGAGCTCTGAAGTACCTTCTCGACAGCAGATCTCATAAAGGGCCATATCGTGATCAGTTTTAAAAGCCCAACTTTGATCCCCTTCTCCCTGGCCTCCCGGACTGCCCTCTTCGCTGATCGAGCCACACAACCGTAAGCCACGATCGTGATCTCAGCATCTTCTATCTGATAGAATTCTCCCATCTGAATCTCTGAAAAATGCTGGCTGATCTTCCGATGGAGTCTAGCAATAAAGGGCCCGATCTCATCCGGTCTCGACGTAGGAAAACCCCGAATGTCGTGGGTGAGGCCTGTGACATGATACCGGTAACCTTCCCCAAAATTGGCCATTGCAGGAACCCCTCTCGGTGTATCCTCATAGGGAATGTACCATTCTGGCGGTACAGTAGGTTTGCCGCGATTGAAAATCTCTATCCCTTCTTGATCGTCCAGGACCATCTTCTCCCGCATATGGGCGACCACTTCGTCGATTAATACAATGACAGGGGTTCGAAATTTTTCAGAGAAGTTGAAGGCTTGAGTGGTGATGTCATAACATTCCCGAACCGTGGAAGCAGAGAGGACGATGATGGGGTGATCCCCGTGCGTCCCCCATCGGGCCTGCATCACATCGCCTTGCGCTGGAAATGTGGGAAGGCCTGTACTTGGCCCTCCGCGCATCACATTGACGATGACGCATGGAACTTCGGCAATCACTGCGAAGCCCAAATTCTCTTGCATCAGGGAGAATCCAGGGCCACTCGTCGCGGTCATCGCCTTCACCCCGACCAAGGAGGCGCCGATCACCGCGCCCAGACTGGCAATCTCATCCTCCATCTGAATGAAGGTCCCATCCACCTGAGGAAGTCTAACCGAAAGGATCTCCGAGATCTCCGTTGCCGGAGTAATGGGATAGCCTGCAAAGAAACGGCAGCCAGCGCGGAGGGCTCCCTCCACCACCGCCTCATTGCCCTGCAGCAACACTTCTTTCAGGTTCCGCTTCTTCACCTTTCTCCTCTGCTCTCTTCTTCGCCTTGGGCTTTTGCTCTACGGTGATGGCAAAATCCGGACACCGAATCTCACACCATCCGCAATTGATACATTTCTCGATATCCTTCACATAAGGATAACCTGCCTCATCTTTAGCCAAAACACCTGTGGGGCAGAAGGCAACACAGATTCCGCATGCCTTGCACCAGGCCTTATAGATGTCGATCTTCGGTTCCTCCTTTCTTCTTTTCGGCTCTAACATCCCAAGCCTCAACATAGGCCCCCCCACCTTACCCTCCCCCTCAAGCGGGGAGGGTAAGGGGCGATTAATTTATGAAATTCCTATTATTTATAAATTAAAAATTAGAATGTTGTCAAAGGTTTTCAATGATGGCAGAGGCGAACTCAGAGCATTTGACTTTCGTAGCTCCCTTCATCTGACGGGCTTAATTCCGATCCCAGAATCCTCCCGAATCTCCTTCCCCAATTCCTTCTCAAGAAACTCTCTTAATTTGCATGCCTCCTTCGATCCTTCTCCCCACTCCATCCCCTTCAACATAGGGGATGACTGGCTGATCCGGAACGCTGAGTGTTCCATTAGGAGTATACTCTATCTTTTCTCCAGCCATAATTGTTCCGCAACCTCTCCCCTTAAATTAGGGAAGTCAGAGTTCGAAGCCTCTTTACTCATTACTCCGAACTAAATTAGCCCTTCGTCAGCTAAGCTTCGGAAACTCTCTCCTGCCAGGATGATATGATCGTAAACCTTGATCCCCAAGAGACGACCTGCCTCCACCAACTGTTTGGTGATGCGTAGATCTTCCTCACTTGGGTTCGAATTTCCGCTCGGGTGATTGTGGATCAGGATGACCCCTGAGGCACTTTCCAACATGGCCTCACGAAAAACATCTCTGGGATGGACGATACTCGCATCGAGTGTCCCTTCAGAGATGGTGACCTCCTTAATTAAACGATTGACCCGGTTGAGGAGGAGGACCTTGAAAACCTCCTTCTTTAAGTCTCTCATCAGCGGCAGATAGGTGTTCACAACATCGGAGGACCGCTTAAAGGATGGTTTGCCTCCACTCCCCCGGGACTGGATGCGCCTCACCAACTCAAAGGCCGAAGAGAGTATAGCTGCTTTGGCAGATCCAATCCCCTTGACCACTGTCAATTCTGAAGGAGAACGGGAGAAGAGATTCTGGAGAGATTCATACCGATCTAAGAGCTCCCTTGCCAGGTCGATGGCGGTCTTCTTCCTTGTCCCTTTTCCAAGCAAAATTCCTAAGAGCTCAGCTTCAGTAAGATGCTGGGAGCCATGCTGAAGGAGTCGTTCTCTCGGTCTCTCTTTCTTTGGCCATCGGGTAATCTTGTAATGGGATTCCGGCATAGTCCCTTAGGTGCTGGATTGAACAGGTGCAGACTTTTTCCCGAAAAATTTAGCGAGGAGGATGCTCAGCTCATAGAGTCCCATGAGAGGAAGGGCCATGAGCACCTGGGAGATGATGTCAGGGGGCGTCATCACAGCAGCAAAGACGAAGATCAGAAGAATGGCATACTTCCTTTGCCGGGCTAAGGTCTTTGCGTCGATCACTCCCATCCTCGCCAAAAGCAGTAAGACCACAGGGAATTCAAAAACCAGACCAAAGGCCAGCAAAAATTTGATGCTGAAGGAGAGATACTCCTTCATACTCGGCATGGGTTTGATGAAGTCAGTGGCATAACCTAAGAGGAACTTAAAACCGAAAGGGATGGCAACAAAGTATCCAAAAAGAATGCCCATCGCAAAGAAGAGAGAGCCGAGAAAGACAAAAGGGACAGCGTATCTTTTCTCATTTCGATACAATCCGGGTGCCACAAAAGCCCAGATCTGGTAGAGGACGAAAGGCGAGGCCAAGATCAGGCCTGCGATAAAGGCGACTTTCATGTAGGTGAAGAAGGCCTCAGCCACGCTGGTAAAGATCAATGAGCCTCCGGGAGGCATCACCTTTAAGAGAGGGGCTGCGAGGATATCGAAAAGGATCTCTTTCAAAGCGTAACAGAGGACAAACCCAAGGCCAATGGCGATAAACGAAAAGATCAGGCGATCTCTTAATTCCTTTAGATGAGCCGTCAGAGGAAGCTTCTTCTCATTCATGGGAAGGGACCTCTTTCTTTGCCCCTTCTGGCTCCTCCTTCTTTTCCCTCTCGACCTTCTCCTCTACAGAGGTCGATGTCGCTTCGAGGGGTGGGGTCTCTGTGGGCCTGGAAAACAGTGGTAAGGTCCCTTGCTTAGCCTCTGGAAAGATGGGAGACTCGGCAGGAGCCGATGTCTCAGTGGTAGCCCCTGGAGGCGTAGCAGCCTCTTCAGCAAGCCCCGAAACCTCTTCGGCCAAATTAGCTATAAGGTTCTCCCTCTCTTCCGTTAAGGTACTCTTCAGTTCCTCCAAATCCTTAGTCTCTGTCTCAAAACTCTCTTTCACCTCTTCGGTTGCCTTCTTAAATTCCCTCATCGCTCGGCCAAAGGCCTTGGCCAATTCCGGGAGTTTATTCGGACCGAAGACGATTAACGCAATCGCCAAGATGATCAGCAGTTCCGGCAATCCAATATTGAACATGATTTCTCCTTTGAGATTTTATATCATAATCTTTCTCTCTATTTCAACGGGGAATAGAGATTTGCGCAGGGATTGAGTTTTGCCTGAGAGGATGATATAAATCAGTTTGTTTGGTTTCTTCTTTGTCAGCTATCAACTTAAGACGCCAGGGCAACGATAAAACCGGAAATTTGAGCGATGGCGGCTATCCATATCAACGTTCCTTATTCCATGCTCCTTCAACGGATCGATTTTGCTATAGAGAATCGGATCCATCCTGAGATCTATTTCAGCGCCGAAGACTTGGAGGCTTGCCATGAGAAGGATCTAAAGCATTTGGCTAAGACCCTTCAAGAAAATGGTTTGGAAACGACCTTACACGGCCCATTTATGGATTTAAGTCCTGGAGGAGTTGATCGAAAGATCAAAGAGGTGACATCAGATCGGTTTTTGAAGACGATCGAACTGGCTTATCTCTTCAAGCCCAAGGCGATCGTCTTTCATCCCGGGTATGAAAAATGGAAATTCGACGGAAATGTGAAACTCTGGCTCGAGTCCAGTCTCCAAACCTGGAGACCTTTGGTCAAGAAGGCCGAAACATTGGGATTAACCCTTGCCATCGAAAATGTCTTTGAGGAGACTCCTGACTCTTTGGCAATGCTCCTCAGTGAGATCGGTTCGGTCCATCTTCGATTCTGCTTCGATACGGGCCATCACCATCTCTTCAGCAAAACACCTCTTCCCATCTGGTTTGAAACCTTGGGAAGATACCTTTGTGAAGTCCACCTTCACGACAATCACAGAGAGATGGACGAACATCTACCAGTGGGGGAGGGAGATTTCGATTTCGATCGATTCTTTAACCTCCTTTCAAAATTTGGATTGCGTCCCATCTATACCATCGAACCCCATGAGGAAGAACACCTTTGGAGAGGATTGGAGGCAGTGAAAAAGTATATAAGCACCAAATCCCAAGCACCAAATAACAAATAAGCTCCAATGAACCAAATTCCAAATTCAAAGCAGAATCGGTTTCAGTCATTCGAGATTGGGGATTGGAATTTGTTTGGGATTTGGGATTTGTGATTTGGAATTTTGAACGCTATGCGTTATGCGTTTTGGAGGATGCTGTGGCTCATCGAATTGAAGTTGGATTGAAAAAAGAGATTCCGGATCCTTTGGGTGAAAAGGTAAAGCGAAGGGTCCAAAACGATCTTGGCCTATCCCTCGAATCGGTGAGGACCATCTCTGTCTTTACTCTCGATATAGAACTTTCTCATGAAGAGTTGGAGATGATCGGAACCGGCCCATTTCTTGACCCAATCATTCAGGAATGTCGCATCGATGAGCCTTTGGCCCACGATTTCGGCTGGCTGGTTGAAGTAGGATTCAGGCCCGGTGTCACCGACAACGTGGGAAGGACGGCCAAGGAAGCGATCCAGTGGAGGCTTGGAAAGAAATTGAGAGATGAGGAAAAGGTCTATACCTCTACTCAATATCTCTTTCGAGGGAATCTGAAACGAGAGGATGTCGAAAGGATCTGCACCGAACTCTTGGGAAATTCCCTTATTCAGAGATTTGAAGTCTGGAAGTCCGATGAATGGAAGGGAAAGATCGAACCGAAAGTTCCAAGGGTCTTGGAACAAGAAGGAGGAAAGGTTGAGGAGATCGACTTAGAGGTTGGGGACGAACTTCTTCTCCAGTTGAGCCAAGAGCGGCTCCTGGCCCTCGATCTAAGAGAGATGAAGGCCATCCAAAACTATTTTCGGAATCCGACTACCCTTGAAGGTCGAAGGAAATTTGGTCTGGTGAGAAGAGTGACCGATGTCGAATTGGAGGCCATCGCTCAGACATGGTCTGAGCATTGCAAACATAAGATCTTCAATGCGAGGATCGAGTATTTTCCTGCCTGGCCGGAAGGCAAGGATGAAGAAGGCGATCGGGAGATGATCGACAGCCTCTTTAAGACCTATATCAGGGGGGCCACGGAAGAGATTCGTTCCTCCCTCAGTGATCAGGACTGGTGTGTCTCAGTCTTTGACGACAATGCCGGTGTGATCCGCTTCAGTGAAGATTATAACTTGGTTTTCAAAGTGGAAACGCATAACACCCCATGTGCTCTCGATCCCTATGGAGGGGCACTGACTGGTATTGTCGGAGTCAACCGGGATCCTTTTGGAACAGGAAAAGGTGCTAAACTCATTTTTAATACGGATATCTTTTGTTTTGCCCCTCCTTTCTACAACAAACCTCTTCCCCCACGCCTCTTTCATCCAAAAAGAGTCTATGAAGGAGTGAGGGAGGGTGTTGAACATGGAGGAAACAAGAGTGGCATTCCCACCGTCAATGGGGGAATTATCTTTGACGACCGTTATTTAGGAAAGCCTTTAGTCTACTGTGGAACAGGCGGAATCATGCCAAAAGAGATACTGGGCAAGCCCTCCCATCTAAAGAGGGCAGAACCTGGTGACCTCATTCTGATGACCGGAGGTCGAATCGGTAAGGATGGAATTCACGGCGCGACTTTCTCGTCAGAAGAACTTCGAGAAGACTCTCCGGTCACTGCTGTTCAGATCGGCGACCCCATCACGCAGAAGAAGATGACCGATTTTTTGCTTTTGGCGAGAGACCAAGGCCTTTATAAGTCGATCACAGACAACGGCGCAGGCGGGCTTTCCTCTTCCGTAGGCGAGATGGCGAGGGAGGTTGGTTGTGAACTTCACCTGGATCGGGCTCCTCTTAAGTACCATGGTCTTCACCCATGGGAAATCCTTCTTTCTGAGGCTCAGGAGAGGATGACCCTCGCCGTCTCTCCATCGAAGATCAACGCCTTTCTCAGTTTGGCGAAAAAGATGGATGTGGAGGCCACTGTCCTTGGAACGTTCACGGATACGAAAAAATTCCATGTCCTCTATCAAGGCAGAACCGTCGCCTACCTCGATATGGAGTTTCTCCACTCCGGCCTCCCGAGGATGGAACTTCGGGCAAAATGGAAGAGGCCTCTTCACAGAGAGCCCGATTTTCCTGAATCTAAGAACCTCACCTCCACTCTGAAGGAGATGCTTTCCCGTCTCAATATCTGCAGCAAGGAATCGATGATTAGACAGTATGACCATGAGGTGCAGGGAGGCAGCGTGATCAAACCTCTGGTAGGCCGTTTCAATGATGGGCCGAGCGATGCAGCCGTACTCAGACCCGTCCTCGGTTCCTTCGAAGGGATAGTCATCTCCAATGGAATCTGCCCTCGATATGGCGATGTTGACACCTACCATATGATGGCCTGTGCCATTGGTGAGGCCATCCGCAACAATGTCTGCGTGGGTGGCAATCCTAATCGGATTGCAGCATTGGATAACTTCTGCTGGCCAGACCCGGTCCAATCGGAGAAGACACCCGACGGAGAGTATAAATTGGCCCAGCTCGTTCGGGCTAACCAAGCCCTTTATGATTACTGCAGAGCTTTTGGTGTTCCTTTAATCTCAGGCAAAGATAGCATGAAGAATGACTACCTCATCGGAGGGAAAAAGATCTCCATCCCTCCTACTGTCCTCATCTCGGCCTTGGGCAAGATCGATGATGTGAGAAAAGCGATCACCATGGACGCCAAAAGGCCTGGCGACCTGGTCTATGTCCTCGGAGAAACATTCGAAGAACTGGGAGGATCAGAATACTTTGCATCGAAAGGTTTCATAGGCAACGGAGTGCCAAAGGTCGATGCTGCGAAAGCAAGGGCTCTATACCGAAAGGTTTACGAGGCCATCCAACAGGATCTGATTCGCTCCTGTCATGACTGTTCCGATGGGGGCTTAGGAGTGGCCCTTGCAGAAACCGCCTTTGCCGGTGGACTGGGAATGGAAATAGATCTTAGAAAGGTCCCCCAATCCGGACTGGATCGAAATGACTTTCTCCTCTTCTCCGAAACACAGAGCCGTTTCATTGTGACCATCGATCCAAGAAAGAAGAAAACCTTTGAGACCAACCTTGGCGATGCCATTTACGGAGAGATCGGTGTAGTTACAGGTAATGAAATTTTTCGTGTCGTGGGTATCGATGGGAAGACAGTTATTGAAGCAAACGTTGACGACCTCAAAGAGACCTGGCAGAGACCTCTTAGAATTTAAAAATCTAAAATATTTTAGGATGAGGAATAAGCTTGACAATTCCTAAGGCATCTAATAATATTGCTCCACTTACAGCAAGAGAACTTTGAAAGGAGGTGATGCGTTAACGTAAGGGAGGAGAGGTTCTGATTTCCTAAATATATTACATTTATTCAGAAAGGAGGTTCTTATGAAACGGTTGTTTGTTGTGTTATTCGTTCTCGTTATGGTAGTTTGTTTAGCAGTGATCTCCGCACCAGCGCAAACGAAAAAAGAAGCCTTCAAATACGATGACAAGATTGGTGTGGTGAAGATCAAAAAAGGTGAACCCATTCACATTGCCAGCTGGATGGTCATTGCAGGGCCGGATGCCTCGTTAGGTATTGATACCAAGCGTGGCGTTGAGATTGCTGCTGATGACAAGGGTGGCAAACTCCTCGGCCATCCCATCAAGCTAACCTTTCAAGACTCGGGCTGCAACGCCGAAGGTGGCCTGGCGGCTGCCACAAAACTTGCCGCTGATCCAACGATTGTAGCAGCCATCGGCTCAAACTGCTCCAGCGAGGCCAGACCCGGGGCACCAATCCTCTGGAAGGCTGGCCTAGCCACGGTCTCACCCTCGAATACTGCACCAATTCTGACAGACCCGAAACGCGGGCCGGAATATGACGGCTATCTGAGAACAGCTCATAACGATAAGGTCCAAGGAGCAGTGGCGGCGGAGTTTGCGTGGAAACAATTGAAGGTTAAGAAAGCAGCGACGATCCACGATGGAAGCCCCTATGCTGAGCAACTTCAGGGTGTCTTTGCCGAGACCTTTAAGAAACTGGGTGGAACCATCACTTCTCAGGAAGCAGTTGCTCCCACGGACACAGACATGCGACCCGTTCTGACAAAGATCGCCATAGGCAAACCTGATATTATCTACTACCCCATCTTCATTGCAGCGGGTGGACACATCACACGCCAGTCGAAGGAGGTAAAGGGCTTAGAGAAGGTCGTCCTGATGGGTGCTGATGGCATTTTCTCCCCAGATTTTTACAAGGCTGCAGGTGAGGCAGCGGTCGGTATGTATCACTCAAGCCCTGACTTCTCAGCTTTTGCAGCCGGCTATAAGAGCTTCCTGGAGAAGCATCAAAAGAAATACGGTGAAAAACCATTAGCCCCCTTCCATGCCCACGCCTATGATGCGGCGCTGATGGTCTTTGCCGCCATTGAGAAAGTAGCTAAAAAGGCCCCAGATGGAACACTCCATATCGGCCGCCAGAAACTGAGAGATGCCCTATATGCCACCAAGGACTTCAAAGGCCTGACCGGAACTCTCACCTGCGATAAATATGGTGACTGCGCAGACCCGAGGATCGCGGTCTATAAGACCACGGCTGAGAATGTTAAGAACTTGGTGATGCCGGACAAACCGATCTGGAAGCCGTACTAATGTAAATGCACTAACACTTGTTCCAACCTACTTGTTTCCCCCCTCCACCCATCCCTCTCCCCTGTGGGGAGAGGGATGGGTGAGGGGGAAACATCATTTATCAACCGATCTTAAGGGATGGAGTCCCTTAATGCTGCCACTATTGAGACAATTAAGGGAAAGGATCACTCCCACAGATATCGTCATGTGGTTAATTGGAGCAGTCATGTTAGCCATGATTATTTGGGGATCTGCAGCCACTTTAACCGCAGGTCGATATTCCCGTTACCACTGGTTTGATTTCCTCGTCTTCGGTTTGGCTCAGGGGAGCATCTACGCCCTTATCGCCATGGGTTACACCCTGGTCTATGGAGTTTTGCGGATGATCAATTTCGCCCATAGCGAAGTCTTTATGAGTGGCCCTTACACCGCTTATTATGTTGCGGCTGCTTTTTACTCATCCGGTTTTTTGGATCGTCAGCCCATCATTTGCTTGCTTGTCATTTTCCTTGTTGCCATGGCTACTTCAACTTTGATCGCCTTTCTTCTGGAACGGGTTGCTTATCGCCCCCTGAGGACCGCACCCCGTTTGATTCCCCTTATCACTGCCATTGGAGCCTCCTTCTTTCTCCAATATACTTTCCGGGGACTTTATGGTTCTGGATTCCAGGCTTATCCAGTGGTGAAGATGATGGAAGGTCAAATACTTATCGGTGAATTTCGAATTTTACGGATTCAGGCAGTAGTGATTGTAGCCGCTGCATTGCTACTGGCTGCTCTCTATTCTTTTATTCAGCGTACGCGTGTTGGGAAGGCGATCCGTGCAGTCTCCGAAGATAAGGAAATATCCTCGCTGATGGGGATTAACATTGACAGGATGATTTCCACCACATTCGTTATCGGTGGGATGGCCGCTGGAGCAGCTGGCGTCCTCTATGCTTTAATGTTTAAGCAGGTGCACTTCTTCATGGGTTTTATCCCGGGGATTAAGGCTTTTACGGCAGCAGTATTGGGTGGTATTGGCAATATCCCTGGAGCCATGTTAGGCGGCATTTTTCTCGGCCTCGTCGAATCAATAGGACCCAGTCTATTTCTGGATGGCTTGGGCATTGTGGCACCCTATCAGTTAAAAGATGCGATTGCCTTTACCATGCTGGTACTTGTGCTGATCTTTAGACCTACTGGCATCCTGGGAGAGCGACTGGCGGTGAAGAAAGCTTAAAATCCCTCTCGCCGCCCTTTATTAAAGGGGATTGGGGGGTTAGAAATTATTCTCTCATTAGGACGAAAAGGAATGAAACAATTTCGTACTGTTTGGCAACAAGGAATAAAGATTGGACTGATCGGCGGTATCGTGGGAGTCCTCGTAGCACTCATGGGGATGGTTGAGGCTTTTAGCCAGAGAGACATTATCAACAACGTCATTTCAATGGGCCATACCCTGTTGCTCCTGGTTGCAGTGTTTATGGGCTATCTAGCAGCAAAACGAACTACTCGGACCGGGCCATTTTGGATTCCTGTCAATAGTCTCATCTCAGGACTGATCGTGGGGGGCTTAGTGGCCCTTCTCGTCATTGTGGGGAATCTAATTAATCTCCGTAAAGTCTTCGTCAATGCCATGCCCGTCCTTTACGAATTACTCACTTTTAAACAAGGGACACAGATTGGCGTTTTCCTACTTCTTGGTGCTGGAGCCCTGAGTGGTGTACTGGCAGGTCTATTCTTTCTTTCGCCTAAACTTATCCGTCGGATGTCGATCATCCCCCTGACTGGTATTGTGGGGGCTGGTGTATTGCAAGATATGCTCCGTCCCACCTTCGCCCTTTGGGGGCCTCTCGCCATTATTAATGAATGGCTCTTTACCGCCAATGGACTCACCATCCACGGTGCCATTTCCTTGTTCATTTTAATTGCTGCCATTATCTACTTCTGGGCTCGAAAAGGAAGTGCTGTTCGAACAGGCTTGCAGCGCCTGCCACCTGCAGGTCAGCGTGCCTTGCGGATAACGAGTTTCCTTCTGCTCTTCATTATCTTGTTTGCCCTTCCCCAGATCCTTGGCCTATTCCTGAGTGAAGTGTTGACCATCGTGGGCCTATATGTCCTTTTGGGCTTGGGGTTAAATATCGTCGTAGGCTTTGCTGGCCTCTTGGACCTTGGCTACGTGGCCTTCTTCGCCATTGGTGCTTACACGATGGCCATATTGACCTCACCTGAGTTGGGCTTCTTCAATCTGTCGTTCTGGGGAGCCCTACCGGTTACAATTATCATGGGGGTGATATCGGGAGTTATCCTGGGTGTCCCTGTCCTCAAGATGCGCGGCGACTATCTCGCTATTGCAACGCTGGGTTTTGGTGAGATCATCCGTATTCTCGTTCTATCCGACTTTCTAAGGCCATGGCTGGGGGGTGCACAAGGTGTTGGTAAAATTCCTAAAGCATACATTGGCGGCTTTGAGTTTGCCGGTCCTCCACAAATTTACTATCTTATTCTCGCTGGATGTTTCCTTGTTGCCTTTATTTCTATACGCCTTAGAGATTCCCGGTTGGGGCGTGCCTGGATGGCAGTCCGTGAGGATGAGGACGTGGCCCAGGCCTTGGGGGTCAATCTCGTCGCTACCAAGTTACTGGCCTTCGCTACAGGTGCCGCCTTCTCTGCTCTAAGCGGTGCCATCTTTGCCAGCAAACTCAGCTCAGTCTATCCCCATAGTTTTAATGTAATGATCTCCATCAATGTCATCTGTCTCATCATTGTAGGAGGGATGGGAAGTATTCCTGGTGTGATCGTCGGATCCATTGCCCTCGTTGGTTTGCCTGAGCTGTTGAGGGAGTTTGCTGAGTACCGGCTTCTGGTTTATGGTGCTGCTCTGGTGGCCATGATGCTTCTCAAGCCAGAGGGCCTCTGGCCAGAGGCGGTACGCCGTCGCGAGTTACACGAAGGAGAATCCGTGGGAACAGAATCAGAGTCATCGGCAAGCAATAAATCTGGTAAGTAGGAAGGTTAATAACAGTGTAGCCATTTTTTTATAAATGAGTTTTCTTCTTTAAAATTTCCATTTTCCATTTTGCAATTTTTAATGAGGTTCTATGGCTATTCTCACAGCACGACAAACGACAAAACGATTTGGCGGGCTCGTTGCTGTAGATGAATTGGACCTGGAGATCCAAGAAAACAGCATTCACAGCATCATCGGGCCAAACGGTGCTGGCAAGACCACCTTCTTTAACTGCGTGACCGGTTTTTACCGGCCTGAAGTCGGAGAAATCTTCTTCAATAGCCACTCGCTGGTGGGTCTGCTTCCTGATCAAATTGTCCGTCTTGGGATTTCCCGCACCTATCAGAATATTCGTCTCTTTCCTAACCTGACAGCGATGGAGAACATTCTGGTGGGGTTGCATAGTCACTTGAAAGCAGGATTCTTTGGTATTGTTTTGGAGTTACCGGTAACCCGACAGGAAGAGAAAATAGCTGCAGAGGAAGCGCGGCGTTTACTCCGATTCGTCAACCTGGCTGGCAAGGGTGATTTTTTAGCAAAGAACCTTCCTTATGGTGATCAGCGACGGCTTGAAATCGGTCGTGCCCTGGCCGCCCGCCCCAAATTGTTGCTCCTTGATGAACCGACTGCTGGCATGAACCCACGAGAAACACAAGAAATGATGGATTTCATTCAGCATCTGCGTGATGCATTGGGTATTACAATTCTTCTCATTGAGCATCAGATGAGAGTTGTGATGGGCATCTCCGAAATAGTGACCGTATTAGACTACGGGAAAAAAATTGCAGAGGGAACCCCAGCCCAAATTCAGAAAGATCCTAAGGTGATCGAGGCTTACCTGGGACGGGGAAGTGCGGCTGAAATAAGGCGTACCGCATGAATTACATAGAGCATAGAGTTTTTTCTATGAAATTCTTAAGCTTTCGCTACGCGCTTTACGCTATGCTAAGTTTTTAAGGATTCCATTATGGCAATGCTTGAAGCCGAAAACGTACATACTTACTATGGAAATATCCATGCCCTCAAAGGGGTTTCGCTCACCGTGGATAAAGGGGAGATCGTAACCCTGATCGGGGCCAATGGAGCGGGTAAGAGTACCACGCTCAAAACCATGAGTGGTTTATTGCGGCCACGCCAAGGTATGATACGTCTTAACGGCGAAGACCTTACCCGCTATCCTCCCCATGAGATTGTGGCCAAAGGAGTAGTCCAGGTTCCTGAAGGCCGCCGCGTCTTTGGCCGGTTGACGGTTACGGAGAACCTGGAGATGGGTGCTTTCGCCATTAACGATCAACGGCTCATCAATGAAAATATGGAGCGCGTCTTTACTCTCTTCCCCAGACTGAAAGAGCGACGAAAACAGGTGGCTGGTACGCTGAGTGGTGGTGAACAGCAGATGTTGTCGACCGGTCGAGCGTTGATGGCTAACCCCCGCATTCTTTTAATGGATGAACCTTCGATGGGTTTGGCACCAGTACTCGTAGATAACATCTTCGATACAATTCGAGAACTGCACGCAGGCGGTACGACCATTCTCCTCGTTGAACAGAATGCGCGTATTGCTTTGCAAGTCTCCAGCCGTGGCTACGTGTTGCAGACAGGTACGATTGTGCTCAGCGATACGGCTGAAAATTTATGGCAGAATGAGATGGTTCGAAAGGCCTACCTCGGCGAAACATAGGGACACTTCCCATATTTTTGTTGACAATTTAGTCTTATTTTAATAGCTTCCCTTCGGCTAGAATTGTCATACATAGTGTCAGACCTACACTTTTGCTCAATGGATCTGTAAATAGTGTAAACCTGACACTAAAACTCTAGCGACCTTTTTCGATCTTCACTGCACAGACTTTAAATTCTGGGATCTTGGCGATGGGGTCAAAAGTTGGGTTGGTCAGGATATTGGCCCTGCTTTCGAGGAAGTGGAAGGGCATAAATACTGTTCTTCTCTCTTCCGCATCCGTCAATTTCACTCTCGTTGAGACAGAACCGCGCCTCGATGAGACAATAACTCTATCGCCATCACATATTCCGAGTTCTCGGGCATCTTCGGGATTCATCTCGAGGAAGCATTCATTGATCTCTCGCTCCAGAGAAGGAGAATTTCTTGTCATCGTGCCCGTATGATAATGGACATGAATTCTTCCTGTAGTGAGCTGAAAGGGATACTCCTCATCAGCAACTTCTGCGGGCGGTTTGTACTCTATACTACTGAACAGTCCCTTGCCCCTTGTAAATCGACCTTGGTGCAAGAATTTCGTTCCCGGATGGTCTGTATTGGGACAGGGCCATTGTAAGCCATCCCCTTGAAGTCGATTGTAAGTGAGGCCGCCATAGGACGGAGTGACCCTCGCAATCTCTTCCATGACTGAACGAGGAGACTCATAATCCATGGAGTATCCAAAACGATTCGACAGTTCCTGAATGATTCGCCAGTCTGCTTTTGCATCTCCAGGAGGCTCAACCGCCTTTCGAATCATCTGAACCCTTCTCTCTGTATTGGTGAAGGTCCCTTCTTTTTCTGCAAAGGACGCTCCAGGCAAGACCACATGGGCAAGATCAGAGGTTGGCGTATTGAAGATGTCGATGACCAGGAGAAAATCGAGGGCCTTCAATGCCTTTTCCACATGGTGGCTATCCGCATCGCTTAGGACAGGATTTTCACCCAGGATAACCATCGCCTTGACTCTGCCATCGAGGACAGCTGGAAACATCTCGGTGGCCGTCAATCCGATCTTCTCAGAAAGTTTGGCTCCCCACGCACCCTCGAATTTCTGCCTTACGGCCTTATCGGTCACCGCCTGATATCCAGTGTAGACATTGGGCAACCCACCCATATCGCAGGCGCCCTGGACGTTGTTCTGTCCCCTGAGGGGATTGACGCCAGTTGACTCTCGACCGATATTTCCGGTGAGCATGGACAGGTTGGCAAGGGATTTCACATTATCCACACCCGTTGTATGCTGAGTGATGCCCATCGTGTATAAAATACTTCCTCGCTCGGCCTTCGCATAATATTGAGCAGCCTTCTCCAGATCGGCCACTGGAACGCCTGTGATCTCAGAGACCTTTTCAGGAGGATACTTCTCAACGACTTTTTTGAGCTCTTCAAAGTTCTCCGTCCGCTCTTCGACAAATGCCTTATTCTCCCATCCGTTCTTCAAGATGATATACATCAATCCATTGATCAGGGCCACATCCGTTCCAAGACGATGCTGAAGGTGTAAATCACTTTGAAGAACGATAGGAATTTTCCGCGGATCGGCAACGATGACTTTAGCGCCCCTGGCTTTCGCACGAAAGACGCGTGTGGCAATGAGGGGATGGGCCACCGAGGTGTTTGAACCGATGATAAAGATAGAGTCAGAAGCCTCAATCTCCTGAGCGGAGTTGGTCATTGCTCCACTGCCAAATACTGCGGCCAGCCCGGCCACCGTGGAAGAGTGTCAGAGACGGGCGCAGTGATCGATGTTATTTGTCCCAATGGCTGCCCTGGTGAATTTCTGTAAGAGATAATTTTCCTCATTGGTGCACTTTGCAGAGGTCAAAACAGCGATACTGTCAGGACCATATTTCTCTTTAATCTCCTTAAGGCGCTTGGCAGCGAGACTCAGTGCATCGTCCCATGAGGATTCCACAAGCGTATCGGCCTTGCCCACCATGGGTTTGATCAGGCGGTTTGGGCTTGTGACAAATTCATGAACTGTCCAACCTTTGACACACAACTTGCCTTCATTCACAGGACTGGTTTTGGATGGAAGGGTTCCCACAAGCTTTCCATCCAATACCTCGAGCAGTAACCCACAGCCACAGCCACAATAAGGACAGGTGGTTAAAACAGTTTTAAACTCCATCGATCTATTTTACCTCGATGATATTGAAGGGTGATTTTTCATCTACCGTGTAGCCCGTTTTGTAGCCGAACTCCTTAGTCACAATCTCAGCGACCTTCTTGTACAATGTTCTCAAAGGAATATCGGCTGGGCAGGCCTCTTCGCACAAGCCGCAGTCAATACAACGGCCAACCATATGGATTGCCCGGGTCAAATGGAAAGTCGGATTGGCCGGTGGAACTTGGCCTGAGTCGATCAGGTTTGCCTCTTCAAGGGTACACTCATTACAAAAACACATCGGACAGACATTGCGGCAGCCGAGACACTTAATACAACGGTCAAACTCAGCTCTCCAGAATTGAAGCCGGCTCTCCAGGTCCATCTCGTCGATGCGAGCCATCTTTTGACTATCTGCTTTTTCTCCCTGTGGACCATCCACCAAGCAATCCGGAAAAGGCTTTTCACATTCGCAGGCCTTGGCCAGTTCATCGGGACAACCAAGACCAATCGGGATGATCTCCTCTTCTTTCAACTGTTTCCACTTGAATAGCTCTTTCAGCCCTCTTTCATCGCACCCTCGAACCAGAACAGCAAAGGTCTCCTCTGGATATTCGATGGCCAGGCGAATCATGATTTGATTGAGGGGGTAGCGGGCATCCCCGGGTTTTCCATGGTCCCCGAGAGAAAGATGTTCGAGCTCTTGGGGATTGCAGAAGAGATGAGGCATGACGTGGCCGTCCATTTCGATCAATCCTAAAAAGCCTCTTATCTTTCCTTCAGCCAAAAGGGCTTGAACAGTTTCTTTAATCTTCGTGCTCATCGCTTTATTAAGCAGCCTTCTTTCTTTTCAGAGGGTTTGGCCCCAATTTTCTGATGTCTTCTGCAAACTCTGAGACCTCATGTACATATTCAGCAGCCTCAGCAGACGAAACCCATCGCACCCTGAGACGATCTGGATGAATACCTGAAAACTCCAGCAACTTTTGCAGGAACGTCATCCTTTTATTCGCCATCACATTACCAGACTGGTAATGGCATTCACCAAGGCGTCAGCCAGCAACGAAGACGCCATCCGCGCCTGCCTGCAACGCTTTCAAGATGTAATGGGGTGATATCGTCCCTGCACACATGACCCGGATCGTCCGGATGGAGGGCGAATACTGCATTCGACTGACCCCAGCCAGGTCAGCAGCAGCATAAGCTCACCATGTGCACAGGAAAGCAATCACCTTCGGTTGAAAATCATCAGACATTCTTTACCCCACGGGGTTAAATTCCAATAACCAAATCCCAAATAAATCCCAATCCCAAATCTCCAAATAACCAATACCTAAAACGACCAATTCCATTCTCTGAGTCTTGAACATTGGAAGTTGGTGATTATTTGGTTATTGGTGCTTGCCCTGAACCATATTAGGTTCAGGGCTTGGGATTTGGTCATTATTGCATTTGCCTCCAACCTCTATCCTCTACCCTCCAACTTTTAGGCCACCAATGCCTTTTCAATCTGGACGTAGATCTGTCTGCTCGTGAAACGCTTGAGCTGTGCGCTTGCCGATGGACAGGTCGCTGCGCAAGCCCCACAACCTTTGCAAATCACCTCGTTGATCTCGCAAATTTTGCGATCTTCCAAATACCGAATGGCCTCATAGGGACACACGTTTAAGCATCCCTGGCAACCCACACAGCTTTCTGGGTTGATCTGGGCCACGATCGCATTGCCGAACATCTCTTTCTGGGAGAGAAGCGTCACTGCACGCGCCGAGGCACCCAGACCATGGGCGATCGATTCATCGATCGGCTTTGGAGAATGGGCCAGACCGCAAACAAAGACGCCATCCGTAGCAAAATCAATGGGCCGCAGTTTCACGTGGGCCTCGACAAAAAAGCCATCATTATTCACTGCGACCTTGAACAACTTCGCAATGGCATTCTCCTTAGGAGGCACAATCGCCGTGGCCAGAATCAAAAGGTCTGGCCGAATCTCGACTTCTCGGTTCAGGACATAAGAGGTAAAAAGGACCTGAAGATCATCTCGATCTTTCCTTACTTCTAACCCCTTGTGATCGTCATAACGGATGAAAGCGATCCCTTTGCTTCGTGCTTCGCGATAGAGATCCTCGCGGAGTCCATAGGTACGCATATCCCGATAGACGATAAAGACATCCATCTCGGGGTTTATTTCTCTCAATTTAAGGCCATTTAAGACGGAGTGGGTGCAACAGACCTTAGAACAGTAAGGCCTCTCTTCGATCCGCGATCCGACGCACTGGACAAAAACAACGGTTCGCAGATTTCCCAGAGAGGCGTCCTGATCGATCAACTTCCGATCCAACTCCAGACTGGTAAGGACTCTCGGGTCTTGGCCATAAAGGTATTGATCTGGCTTCAGCTCCGAGGCCCCTGTGGCAATGATCGCGATCCCATGTTCTAATATCTTCTTTCGACCATTGGTCTGAATCGTCGATTTAAAATTACCCACAAATCCTTCCACCTCTTTCAATTCGGTGTTTAAGTAGACCTCGATCCTCTCGTTCGATTGAATCTCTTGAATGAGCTCTGTGAGATTCTTCTGAACATCCTCACCCCTCCAGGTCTGATAGATGCTCCGGGCCTGGCCTCCTAAGGCATCGCCTTTCTCGACCAAATAGGTATGGTAGCCCTGGGCTGCCAGATTTTTAGCAGCGCTCATACCGGAAAGGCCACCTCCAATGACCAAGGCCGCCGGGTTGATTTTTATCACAGGTTCAGACATGGGATCGAAGAGGGCGACTTTGGCAACAGCCATGCGAACCAGATCTTTAGCCTTCTCTGTTCCCTCCTCCCGATCACCACTGTGAACCCAGGAACATTGATTTCGAATATTCGCCATCTCAAAAAGGTATTTGTTGATACCCGCGTTTGCCACGGTCTCCTGAAAGAGAACCTCATGGGTGAGGGGGCTGCAAGCGGCAACAACAATTCGGTTCAATCTCTGCTCTTTAATCACCTGCGTCATCTTCTGTTGGGTGTCCTGAGAACAGCTGAAGAGATTCTCCTCAACGTAGACAACACCCGGCAGGCTGCGGGCAAATTCGGCGATGGTGGGGACATCCAACACACCCGCGATATTGGTCCCGCACCGACAGACAAAGACTCCGATTCGAGGAAATTCACCACGAACATCAATCTCTTCAGGTATCTCTTTTCTTTTCGTCCAGGACCAACGGACGTCAGCCAAGATACTCTCTGCCATTGCAGCAGAAGCGCTCGATTCGATCACCGAGGAAGGAATATCTTTTGGGCCTTGAAAAGCGCCACAAACAAAGACGCCAGGCTTCGAGGTCTGAACAGGTTCAAAGCTGCTGGTGGAGGTGAAGTGATACGGATCAAGTTGAATCTCCAATCCTTTGGCCAGATCCACTGCTTCCTTTGCTACGCCGAATCCTACAGATAAGACCACCAGATCGAAGGCCTCTTCCACCCTTCGGCCCGCCTCATCCGTGTAGCGGATAAGCAGTTCTCCTGTCTCACGAACCGGGAAGATATTCGTGATCCTCGATTTGATGAAACGGACACCAGCCTCTTCTTCAGCCCGGTTGTAGTATCTCTCAAAATCTTTACCGTAAGTTCGCATATCGATATAGAAGATCGCTGTGTCGAGAGGTTCCTTCGAATGCTCTTTGGCGACAATGGCTTCCTTGATGGCATAAGTACAGCAGACCGCTGAACAGTAAGCCTTCGCTCCCTCATGCACATCTCTCGAACCTACACACTGAATCCAGGCAATCTTTTCCGGCTCCTTCTTATCGGAGGGTCTGATCAGATGTCCGCCAAAGGGACCCGATGCAGAGAGCATTCGTTCAAATTCCAGGCTGGTCACGATATTGGGGGATCTGCGGTAACCGTAGATATCATAAGCCTCTGGATCGAAGACCTCACACCCAGAAGCAATGATGATCGCACCCGCTCGAATGGTTAACTCCTTTTCCTTATCCTCAAAATTGATGGCCTTGGCAGGACAGAGCTTCTCGCAGACCCTGCATTTCCCTTTTGTAAGGAAGATACAGTTGACAGGGTCAATGGCATATTTCAGAGGAACGGCTTGGGCATATTTTACGTGGATCGACTTTCGTTTGCCGAGGCCTGCATCATATTCATTGTCGACCTTCGCAGGACATTTTTCTGCACAGAGACCACAGGCGATACATTTGGCCGGATCGACATAACGGGGTTGTTGGATCAGATGGATCTCAAAATTGCCTTCTTCTCCAGAGATGCTTTTCACCTCTGAAAGGGTCAGGAGCTCAATGTTGAGATGCCGGCCGACCTCGACCAGTTTGGGCGAAAGGATTCACATGGAACAGTCATTGGTGGGAAAGGTCTTGTCCAGTTGGGACATGACACCACCGATCGAGGAGGACTTTTCCACCAGATAGACATAGAAGCCGGAATTGGCCAGATCTAAGGCTGTCTGCATTCCGGCAATGCCTCCACCGACCACCATGACCGAACCAATCTTCTTGTCTCCCATTTTTTCTCCTGCACCTATTTTACGAGTGAAACGCTGATGCCAAATTCGATAAAATCCGAAGCACGAAATCCGAAATACGAAACAATTTCAAATTTCTAAACTCAAATGTTCGAAACATGTTTCGAATTTTGGTCATTTGGGTTTAGGATTTCGATATTCGAATTTCGTATTTACGAGCTCCATTCTTCTACTGCGATAGCAGTTCCTCAATCCCTTTTAGAGAAATTTCATTCATGTTCAATCCCAGAAGGTTCTTATCGATGCCCATGCTCAGTCCAAGAAGCTGTGGATAGAGAATGGAAGGAAGAGGATGATCCATACCCCGCTGGGAGAGGATCATCTTTTGAACCGTATCGAACTGAATGTGGCAGTATGGACAGGCAGCGCATAGATAATCAGCGCCCGACTTTTTCCCGTCCAGCAGTTTTTTTACCGTCAAATCCATTGAAAGCTCATCGTTGACCCCCAATAAAGGAGCTCCGCAACAATCGAGCTTCATCGGCCAATCAATGCTCTCAGCGCCGGTCAACTCGACCAATTGATCAAATAGGGACGGTGAAACTGGATTATCAAATCCGACAACCTGGCTGGGTCGTAAGGCATGGCATCCATAGTGGGTAGCAATCTTAAGTCCCTTAAAGGGCCTCTCTATCTTCTCTTTGATGGACGCAAGACCCACTTCTTTATAAAGGACTGCAAGGAGATGCTTTATCTCAATCCTTCCCTCATGCTTCAGGCCTTCTTTCTCAAGGATGGCATTTACTTCCTTCTGCAGAGAAGGATTTTCCTTCATGAGGTAGTCTGCTTTCTTGAGGCTACCGTAACAACATTTGCACAATGTCATCATATTCAAGTTCTTCTTTTCTGCCAGGGCAAGATTTCTTGCTGAGGAGAGAATGAAAACTTTAAAGTCAATATTTCTCAGTGGGTATCCACAACAGTTAAATTCTCGGATATCTATTAATCCCACACCGAGCTTCTCGAGAACAGCTCTGGAGGAAGATTCGTACTGGTTCAAACGTGCTGGAATCGTGCAACCTAAAAATAGTGCAAACTTCATTATGTTCTTTCCATGGACGAAAGCGTCCTTTCTCTCACATACCTAACCGCTAAATTTTTAAGCTCGTAGAACACATCCGTGACACATACCCCCTGTGGACATTGCTCCTGACACTGATAACAGGTGAGACAATCCCAGAGCATGTTCGACCCAAAAGCCAGATCCCTTATCCCTAATCCACAGGCATGCATAATTTGATGTGGAAGTAACCCCAGAGCCTCCTGAGGATGATCATAGTTTGCTACGACAGGGCATACGGTGGTACAGGTCTGACAGCCAAAACAGACTGAGAAAGTCTTTGCCTGAGCAGAAAGATTGAGGCCATCCTGAAATTTTCTGTCCCTCGGCGTGAGAGGCAATGCCTTCTCCTTCGTCCTCATCAGTTCACACTCAGCAGCAATGGCTTCTCTCGCCCGGATCAATGGTTTCTGATAATCCCTGAGAACTGTCTCCTCCCTCATTAGTCCACGGTAAAAAGAGAGTGGGGAGAGAACGAGAAGCTCTGGGTATCCTCTTTGAAGCAGTGTCTCCCTCACGTTGAACCATAAATCTTGCAGGTTGACACCTACCGGACAGACCACTGTGCAGCGGTAGCAGTTGGTACAGAGGTAGACGCCTTCTTGAATATCTCGGAGCTGCTCCGGACTCAGTCTCTTGTTGGAGGCAAGGGCCCTGATGGAGGCGATCTTCTCAGAAGGAAGAATATTGATATTGCGAATCTCATCAAAGGCCACACCGACCGAGCACCTCAGACTGCAAGTCCCACAATGGGTGCAGGCATCGAGCTCCATCGCCTGCCGGGTAGCAACATTGGCCGGATCTGACTTTCCTTTCTCCATGACGGCATTGGCCAACAGGCTCAGGGCACTTGCAAAGGTATGAAACATCTTGCTGAAAGGAAGGTAGGCCAGGCCTACCATACAGGCCAAGACATGGATATACCACAGTACGCTGGGTAGATGGGCTCTATCAATCCCCAAGGCGATACGACGGATCGTCTTGGCAACGCCATAGCCTGTAAATGCCCACTGGGGTTTGGAATGGCACTCCGCACAGCTCGATTCGTGCAATTGTCTGCCCTGTTCAATGAGCTTCTCATCGAAAGGTGCCTTGATATGAGGCGAGACCACTCCAAATTCTTTAACCCAGTAGCTCTCCAGAGCTCTTAGTTCTTGAGCGTCGCTTAGGCCAGAATACTCATCCACCATCCTTTTATAATCGCTATATGAGGCGATCTTTGTCCCTTCTAAGAAGATACCCGATAGCATAATCACTGCCACGAGGACGATCGTGTATAGATCCATGGCATTGGTCATGAGACGGGGTACCTTCAAAATGAATCGTCTGTAAATCGCAATAGCCACCCCGAAGATGACCAAAGCCCCAAATAAGTCTCTTAGAAACATAAAGGGATTGATGGTCGAATAGTACTTGTCGAAGAGGGCAACTGTGATGTATTTGTCCAGGGCATGCATCAGGAGGAGAAGCATGAAACCACCGTAGATAAAAATGTGCATGATCCACCTGAGGAGATCCTCCCTCAATATTCTTAATTGGAACAATACATCAAGAACAAAGATTTTCAGCAGAATTAGAATTTTGGCGCTGAAAATAGTCGATAGGATGCCCTTAAGGGCAGAAATAAACCTTGTGGAAGTTGAAATCTCTGTGGCCCCTATCCCGATCTTGTATCGGAACCAGTTGAATATCTTATAGATGAGGGAAAGTCCAAAGATGGCCAGGGCAATATATAACGACACCGAAAGGAACATGAGCTATTTCCTTTGCCTATCTTGAAAAGGAGGAGGGATTATAGACTTTGTGAATTTTTTAATTTGAACATCTCTTTCGTAAACCATACACCCTTTTTTGTCAAGGAAAAAATCAGGATAAACAGTTATTGACAGCAGTCAACCTAATCGTATATTTAATTTTAACTTTCAATTTCACCCCGTTCAAGGGAATGAGATGCGATTTGGATTCCATATCTCAATTGCCGGAGGATTCTCAAAGGTTGTAGAAAGAGCCAAAGTCCGAGGCTGTGAGACAATTCAACTCTTCTCAAGAAATCCAAGGGGATGGAAATATGACCCAATAGATGAGAAGGATGTGGAAGGATTTCGGACCTCCATCCAGTCATCCGGTTTCTTTCCTCTCTTTCTCCATCTGCCTTATCTTCCAAATATTGCCTCTTTAGAATCGAAATTCTACAAACGGTCGATCGATTCAATCACCATAGACTTGAAAAGGGCAGAACTATTGGGAGCTCAGTATCTCATCATCCATATTGGCCATCGATTGGAATCCTCTGAGGATCAGGCGATGGAGGCCGTCTCTCAAGGGATCAATCAGGCCTTTGAAAGGGTGAAGAATTCGGTCATCCTCTTATTAGAGAATACTGCCGGCCAAGGAACCGAAATTGGTAACACCTTCGAACAGATAAAAAAGATTATCGATGGTGTTGACGAAAAGGAGAGAATGGGCGTCTGTCTCGATACAGCCCACTCTTTTGAGGCAGGGTATGATCTTTCAAAAAAGGATGACATTGAGAAGACTCTTCAATCCTTTGATCAAACGATCGGTCTGAGTCGACTCCATCTTCTTCACCTTAACGATTCAAAGACCCCACTGGGATCAAGGAAGGACCGGCACTGGCATATCGGTGAAGGGTATATTGGAGTTGAAGGGTTCCGCTATCTGATCAACCATCCTTTATTAAGACACCTTCCAGGAATCATGGAAACTCCGAGAAAAGATACGGTAGAAGATCTGAAAAATATGAAAGTGATTCGGAGTCTCGTTGAGTGATCCCCCGTCTCCCGCCTTCACTAAGGGGGGCGGTGGGATGATTATTTATTCATCAAAAAATCGTGAATCGAATTGGCGGCTTTTCTTCCTGCGCCCATGGCCAGGATGACGGTTGCCGATCCAGTCACGATATCTCCGCCTGCCCAAACCCCTGGTTTGCTCGTCTTTCCTGTCTCAGGATCGGCAACGATATAACCCCTCTTATTCAGTTCCAGACCTGGGGTTGTTGTTGGAAGGAGTGGATTGGCTCCAGTTCCAATAGCCACAACTGCCATATCACATTCCAATTGGAACTCGGAACCTTTGATGGGAACAGGCCTCCGCCTTCCTGACTCATCCGGTTCACCCAACTCCATCCGGATGCACTCAAACCCTGTTACCCAACCATTATCGTCTCCAAAGAATCTTGTAGGAGCTGTGAGAAGATAGAATTGGACTCCCTCCTCCTCTGCATGGTGGATTTCTTCAATACGGGCAGGCATCTCATCCCTTGATCGGCGGTAGATGATCCGGACGATATCTGCACCCAATCGAAGAGCAGTTCTGGCAGAATCCATCGCCACATTCCCAGCCCCAAATACTGCGACATTCCTTCCTAACGCAATGGGAGTGTCATATTCAGGAAAGAGGTAGGCCTTCATCAGATTGGATCGGGTCAAATATTCATTCGCCGAATAGATGCCACAGTAGTTCTCTCCAGGAATGTTGAGAAATTGGGGTAGGCCAGCGCCCAGCCCTAAGAAGACCGCATCATACTCCTGAAGGAGTTCATCCACGGTCTCAATTCTTCCAATCACACAATCGACCTCGACCTTCACGCCAAGCTTCTCTAAGTAATTGACCTCGGCCTGCACAATCGCCTTGGGAAGACGAAATTCTGGAATGCCATAGATCAGGACGCCACCGGGTTTATGAAGGGCTTCGAAAATGGTCACCTCATGTCCTTTGAGAATTAAGTCTCCTCCTACAGTTAGGCCTGCTGGCCCAGATCCCACAACGACCACCTTCTTACCAGTTGAAGGAGCCTTTTCAGGGATGAAGACCTCTCCTTTCTCTCTCTCCCAATCTGCAGCAAACCGCTCCAATCTGCCAATGGCCACAGGCTCATCCTTCTTTCCAACGATGCATATCTTTTCACACTGGTCCTCTTGGGGACAGACACGTCCGCAAATCGCAGGGAGGCTATTTCGTTCCTTCAGTTTTCGCGCGGCACCGACAAAATCACCGTCCAAGATCAGTTTAATAAAGGCCGAGATATCGATTTCCACTGGACACCCTTCAATGCATTTCGGTTTTTTGCATTGAAGGCAGCGGCTCGCCTCCAACTGGCCCAGTTCGGGCGTATATCCATAAGGGACCTCATTAAAATTCTTCGCCCTTACCTTCGGGTCCTGCTCAGGCATTTTCTGCCTCGGGATCTTCTGCTTTTCCTTCTTCTCTACCATCTCAACCCCCTTTATCTTGCTGACGGAATAAATCGATCCATGGATACCTTCTCTTCTGTGAGATAGGCGCGCTGCCGCTTCACCAGTTCGTCATAGTCAACCTCATGGCCGTCAAACTCTGGGCCGTCTACACAACAGAATCGGGTCTTGCCTCCCACGGTGACCCGGCACGCTCCGCACATTCCCGTAGCATCGACCATGATGGGATTCAAACTGACCATGGTCTTGACCCCGTATTCCTTCGTCATCTTACATAGAAATTTCATCATGGGGACAGGGCCAATTCCCACGACCAGTTTCACATCCTTTTTCTCATCTAAAATTTGGCGGAGCACATCGGTGACAAAGCCATGGTGTCCATAGCTTCCGTCGTCTGTTGTCACCCTCAAATCATGACTGGCTGCCCTCATCTCATCCTCCAAGATGAGGAGATCCTTTGTCCGAGCACCAATGATGGCGATCACATGGTTTCCTGCTTCTTTATAGGCCTTGGTGATCGGATACATCACTGCCACGCCCGTTCCGCCTCCCACACAGATCACAGTTCCCATATTTTCGATATGGGTGGGCCTTCCTAACGGCCCAATAATATCGCTGATGTTATCTCCCACATTGAGGGTTCTCAGGAGAGCAGTCGTCTTTCCAACGACCTGAAAGATCAGATCGATCGAACCCTCCTTCGGGTCCGTCCCTGCCATGGTCAAGGGGATCCTCTCTCCAGTTTCGTTCGCCCGTAATACGACAAACTGTCCGGGCTTTGCCTTCTGGACAATACGGGGTGCCTCCACCTTAAAATGGCACACCGTCTTCTCAGCCATCTCTCTCTTAGACAGAATCTTATACAATCTCCTCCCTCCTTTCTGATAATTTTTTCACAAAGTTTAGCCATTATATAAATGAAACGAAAAACAATGTCAAATTTTTTAAAAATTGTTTGCAGAATTTTTCACGATCCATACAAAAGGCTAAGAGAAAGGGCCAGATGAAGGGATGAAGCCATACAAAACAAACGTACAGCTATAGATTTAGCTTGACAAATGATGAAATTTAAAGAATAAATATAATTACCTGAACTTTACAAAAAGTTTTGGGAACCCCCAAGGCTCTTTAGAAAGTCCTGGGGGTTTCAAATTATTCGAGGAGGAGAAAGATGAACTTAAAGCTTTATGTAGGAAATCTTCCCTTTGGAGCATCAGAGGAGGATTTGAAGAAACTTTTTTCGGAAGTGGGAGAGGTTCAGTCCGTTAAAATCGTTACCGATGCATATTCAGGACGGCCGAGAGGGTTCGGTTTTGTGGAGATGGCCTCAAAGGAGGAGGCGACGAAGGCGATCTCGCTGCTCAACGGTAAGACCCTGATGGATCGGACCTTAATTGTTAACGAGGCCAGACCTCAGAAGAAAAGAGGCGGTGAGTTCAGGGGCGGGAGGAATAGAAACAGATAAATCGACCTACGAAAGGCAAAGGAGAAGGTCTTGGAGGTTAAAGTTCAAGATAACCGAATCGAGAATGCGATCAAATCCTTGAAGCGCCAACTCATCAGGGATGGTATCCTGAAGGAGTTGAAGAATAGAAGATCCTATGAAAAACCTTCGGTCAAAAAGAAAAGAAAACAGCGGGAAGCAAGGAGGAGAAGACAGAAGGCCGCCCGCAGATATTCAAGATAGGGCTCTCTTGCCCCTGACTCCAGCAGGCGGAAACTTAAGAATTTTGTTCCGGAAGATTAATGGGTATCCAGAAGTCTCCTTCCTTTTTTTGGAGAAGCCCTTTTCTGGAGAGAAGACCCATCGCTTCCGAAGAAAACGTCCCTACATCTTTAAAATCAAGGATCACCCGTTCGATCTCCGAAGATAAAGTTTTCTTCAGCCTCTTCACTAACTCTTTGGCTCCCTCCCGGTCGATCGATCCTTCCAGTCTGATAAAGAGTGTCTTGAGTCGCTCATTATAGACGGAGTAAAGATTAAGGGTGTTATGAATCAGGTCCCGGGTATTCTGGAGGGGGATGGTATCGTTCATCCTCTGTAAGATTTTGGAAAGGCTTGGGAGCGGGCTCTCCGGCGTCTTCTGTGCAATGCTTCGATAGGCCAAATTGGAAAGGACCCGAGTGAAGAATCGTTGTTGGGGATGGAAGACCCTCTTAAAGATGGAACCCCAGGAATAGGCCTCCTTGCATACCCAATGAAATCCACGCTGAAGCGTCTCCTCAGTCATCAACTTTGGCTTGAAAACAACTGTGGCACCATTGTATTCAGCCCATTCCCGGTGCAGAAGTCTTCCCTCTGACTCCATCCTCTGAAATAACCGTGTTCCGGGCAAAGGGGTGAGGATAAAGAAACTGGGCAGTTCAATCCGATTTCTATCACAGAATCGAAGCGTTCTTTCAAAGACCCCTTCATCATCATGATCCAATCCAAAGATGAACCCCGCCACGATCATGATGTCATAGTCATGGAGGGCCTTCATTGCATCCTCAAATTGGGGAACTTGATTGAAGGCTTTATTCACCTCTTTCAAGTTTTCCGGAGAGAGGGATTCCACCCCTAAGAAAAGAGAGGCACACCCGCTCTCCGCAGCGAGTCTCAAAAGTTCAGGGTTCCGTGTAAAAGTCAGGCTGGCCTGGCTGGCCCATTTCTTTTTGAGAGGTTTCAATCGAGTGAAGAGTTCTTTGGCATAATGATGGTTCCCTGCGATGTTGTCATCTACAAATACAACGAACTCTCCTTCCAAACGCTCAACCTCCGCAATGACCTCTTCAACAGGCCTACAGCGATAAGTCTTTCCAAAAAAATGGGTGACATGACAAAAATCACATTGATGAGGACAGCCTCTGGTCGTTTGGACACAGTTGACTGTCATATAAGCGTCCTTACGAAGAAGATCGAGCCTGGGGCGAGGAATCCCCTTCATCGAGCAGTAAGCGTCTGCCTTATAAAAAGGCTTCAAAGTCCCTCTCTTGAGATCTTCGAGCAATCCCTTCCAAACATTCTCTGCCTCACCGATAACGACCGCATCCACATGCTCCTTTGCTTCGAGAGGAAGACTCGAGGCATGGGGTCCTCCCATGACGACCGGAATGCCTCTCTGCTGAAATCTCTGAGCAATTTGATAAGCTCTTGGGGCATGGATCACCATCCCAGTCAATCCCACCAGATCAACATCCTCTTCAAAGTCGATCGGCTCTACATTCTCATCGGTGATCTTCACTTCGATATCAGAAGGGGTGAGGGCAGCCAGGGTGGTCAAGGTGAGACGAGCAAACCAGATCGTTTTAATCACCTTCAGGGAATGGCTGATAAAAGGATGCTCATATGCCGGGTCGATCAGCCGGATCTTCAGATTGGCATCTCCTTCGAAGCAATCGTCTCTTCTCAAAAAGGCTTAAGATGGAGGGACTATAACGAATCCACTCGAAGCTGTCAATAGCGAATGGGTTCTATGGATTTTATTCAGAAGTTTCCGATAGGTTGTAATAGTTCTTTTTGCAGGAGTCTCTTAAGAGGGTGAGGGACTCTCTCACCTCGTTAAAAGATTTCTTCAAGGTTTCGTACTTTCTTTCAAGATCCATATTTTGGGCCAGAACCTCTTCCAGTTTTGACTGGAGTCTCTGGTTCTCCTCATAAAAATGGGAGGCCTCTCTCTCTTTCAACTTCCCCTTGATCTGAAGAAGTTCGGTCTGCTCCAATTGGGCTTTGAGATCCTGAATTCGACTCAGGGCATCCTCCCTCTCCTGTGTCGTCTTGGTTAAGGTTTCGTTCATCTGCTTTAGCTCCTGTTGGAGCCTCTGGATCCTTTCCAGGGCGTCCTCATTCTCCTCCTTGAGGTAAACCGATTCGGCCTGGGTCTCTTCAAGCCTCTGCAGTTCTTTTCTCAAATCTTCCAATTGCCTGCGCAAATCCTGATTGTCTTGACTCAGCTGATGGATGGTTTTTTGCTGGGAATGGAGGTCCATCTCCAACGCCCTCTTTGTCCGGCCTGAAGCGAGAAGTTGACCGTGAAGATCCTCGATCAATCTCAACACATCACCGCTCTGGTCCGCATCCGCCCTCTTGGGTTGGAAGACGACCGTCCTCTCTAACTGCTTCTCCGATGTTCTCATCTCCTCGACCGCCTCAAGGCGATCCTCACTTACCGGCTGGGCTTCACTCGTCAGATCTGGAGCAAGGGGTTCTTCCAGCTTTTTCATCTTTGGCATCTTTTCAGCAACACTTTTTTCGAATCCGTCCACCATGAGACTTCTTGCCTTCATCCCGTTGCCTCCTTTGCCACTTGGCCCACCCCTTCATCCCTTTCCCGCCGCCAGCAGCCGGGACCGGATCTCTTCACCGGGGAGATCAACTTGGGCTCGGTCACATCCCAAGGTCTTTCAATTGCTTCTTTGTTTGATGTGTTGGGAAATTTCTGTGCAACGTTGTTGGTGAACTCATCAGACACGATCGGCTCCTTTCAGTCCAAAGATTTCATCAATCAGATTGTCAATATCTGCCGCTCCTTTCGACGACGGGGCGAATAGGAAGATCGGGGTCCCTTGGCTCGTGGCCTCTGCAATCTTTGTATCCTGTCGGATCATGGTTTCGAGGAGGTATTTTTCGTAGTGGGTCTCCAATGCCTTCTTCGAACGTCTGCAGATGCGATGGGAATCATTGTACCGGTTGAGGAAGATGAAAATATTTTCAAAGACGAAAGAGAAATCCTCTTCGATGGTGGAGAGGGTTTCAAAAAGGATTTTGAGGCCATGATAGGAAAGGAAATCAGCTAAGACAGGGATGAGGAGGTCGTTCGATGCAAGGATCGCATTGAGGTTCAAGAGCCCGATGCTGGGAGAGGCATCCATAACAATCAATTCGTAGTTTTTCTCTATGGTCGTGAGGAGTCTCTTCAATCGAAACTCCCTCGAATTCATCGAGAAGAGAGAGAGCTCGACAGGCGAGAGGTTGAGATTGGAAGGGATGATATCCAAGGTGGGAAGATCCGTCTTGATAATGACCTTCTCGATATCCTCCTTCTCGATCAACGCATTGAACAGGGTTTTGGGATATTGCTGATTGTTGAGGCCCAGGCATTGGGTGAGATGGCCTTGGGGATCCAGGTCGATCAGGAGTGTTCCGACTCCCCTCTGGGCCAGACGAAAACCATAAGATGCGGAGAGGGTACTCTTCCCTGTCCCACCCTTAAAGTTGAGGAAGAGTTGCTTCCTGCTCGATGGGACGGGAGAGGATATGCCAAGATAGTTTCGGTATTTGATCACATCCTCTGGTTTGTAATAGCGGTCCTGGTGGGCATTCCGTTTGGCAGGTGGAAGGATTCCCTCAGACTCCTTCTCGAGGAGCTCCTGTTTTGAAATCCCCAGGATCTTTGCAAAGTTCATCGGCGTGTAGACCGTATCTCCCAAGATTTGAGCCCTCTGAATGAGCGGTAATGATTGGGTTGTCATGGACGCTTTCTCTTTAGCCTCGGTGCGCAAGGGGTGCCCTTCTTGCTCTGAGTGGTCTCGCCATCATCTTCTGCAACGTACGACTTGCCCATTGTCGAACATCTGGATCTGAATCGGTCATCGCCTCCACCAATCGATCTTCACTCTCCTCGGAATAAAGCGCGAATAGAGAAAAGAGAGCCGCTTTCCTCACGTTGCAATCCTGATCCCTCGACATCTCCATGAGAATTGGAAAGACGCCCTCCATTTGAGCCCATCCCAATAGGGTGGCTACTTTCCTTCTCACCCAAGCGGATTCATCGCTTAAGAATTGAAGGAGGTGGTTCAAATCGATCCTCTCCCCCAGTTGGAACATCCCTCTGACGGCTGCGATCCTCACCATAGGATCACTGTCCTTCAAGTATTTCTTCAGCAAAGGGCATATAGCGGGGTTTCGAAATTTGATTAAGGAAGAGATCGCCTTTGCCCTGACGCTTGGGGCGTGATCGGGCAACATCTCCTGGAGGAGAGGTATGGCGGTCGAGGCATCAGACCTTTCTAAATACTGAATAGCCAAAATTCTCACTTTTGGATCGGGATGCTTCAAATCGTCTTTTGCCTGTGTCAGAACGGTCTGGTATGAGGATGTCCCCGGCGTATGAGATTCACTGGAGGAAGCAACGCTCAAAATCTCTTTGGAGTCATGAGACGGCGGAAAGTCATCGGCCACGGATTCTTCTGGCCCTGTCGATTTCAAGTAAATCAGTCGGAACTGGTCTCCCACTCCTCCTTCCCCATCCAACTCAAGATGCTTTAACAGAAATTATCTTTTCAAACTATCTGCAAAATCGAATCTCAACTGTTCGGAATATTTCTCCAACAGCATATCCAAAGCCTCTCTCACATAAACCGACTGGGGGACTTTGGTTTTTTCAGATAATTTTTTTAAAGCCTCGAGTTGTTCATCATAAATATAGATGGTACGTGCAATCTTTTTTTGTGCCAAAGATATCCTTTCTTTGTTAAGGTAAAATACAATATAATACAATACATTTATTATGTCAAGAAAAAATTGGAGTTCATATTTTAATATTGCGAAATTACTTCAATAAGTTATAACAATTTTAAAACGATCCGAAAGTTTTGCTAAAGATCGAAAGTCAAGGTTTTATAAAATTGGGGCCTGTTTTCAAACGACAAAAGACCTGGGGTGATTTTCTGGTTTAACCGAATGAGGAATCATAATTTTTTTCCTAAAAATTTATCCCAGAAAATTTTTCCAGATTGAAAAAAATACTTGACTTTTAAAGAAGAATCGATCATATGTTTATCATTGTAAGTTGTAAGGAGTAGTTTTTTGGATCAAAAGAGAAGGTCGCAAAAGTGTGGTCTAAAGCTTTTGTGGCCTTTTTTTGTGAGGATCAAGGGCTATTACAACTTACGGAAGTTTAAGAAGAGAGGAGGTGAGTTGTAATGGCCAAAGGTCGCGTGAAATGGTTTAATGAGAAGAAGGGCTATGGTTTCATTTCCAGAGACGATGGAAATGATGTCTTCGTTCACTTCTCAGCCATTAAGAAGGACGGATTTAAGGTCCTCTATGAAGGCGATGAGGTAGAGTTCGAAATTTCCGAAGGTCCGAAGGGTCCACAGGCAACGAACGTTACTGTTTTGGGCTGAGAGAGAAACTCGTTAGATTGAAGGAAAAAGAGACCCCAGGTTTTATCCTGGGGTCTCTTTTTAATTAATTTTGAAAGACGCTTAGCGCTATGCGCATAGCGAGTCTTACTCATGGCAGAAATTAAGTCCACCTTAGAATTGGCCATGGAGAGAACGAAAAAGATCGCAATCTCCGATAAAGAGAGGGAGGAGATTAAGCGGAAAGAGATCTTGCAGAAAGTGAACGGGCTCTTTCATCGCTACATAGAGGGGCATCTTCCTCTAAACGAGATTCTGAGAGAGATCGACAGAATGGATGAAAAGACAAAAACCATGGCCAAGGAGACCCTCCTTTCCCAATGGATTGATGCCCTCTCCCTGAACGAGGAAGATGAGAGGCTTTTTAAGGGAATAGAATCACTGAAGGATCAATATATCGACAAGGGGAAAGAGAAATTCCGCCATCTCCTTTCCCAATACCGAAGAGAGAAGGAGAAGATAAAAGAGAAGGTGAGGGCTCAGTCAGAAGAGGCATTGAGAAGGAATGGGATCTATGGGAGCGCAGTAGAACCCAATGTCGAAGGGAGTGGGATCTGGAAAGAGGAGTTAGATAAATTGAATCGCCTTTACGGAGCCAAATTGAAAGAGCTAAAAGAGGAGTTGAGGGCTTTATAGATAAGGATAAAAATTCTGCCGGATGAATTCAAAGTTTTGAAGAACCATCTCCCTTCCCAAAATGATCTCCCCATGGCCTGGAAGTAGGATCTCAGTACCCAATTCCGAGAGCCTCTCAATACTGTCCATCAATAATTTTGGACTGCCTTCGAGAAAGTCCGTCCTTCCCACCCCACCATAAAAGATGAGGTCACCGGTAAAGAGAACTTTCCTTTCTGGCCAGTAGATCGAAAGAGAGCCTGGGGAATGGCCAGGAGTCTGGTAGATTTGGAAAGTTTTCTCCCCTAAATGGAATCCTCCTTCTTTGAGGTAAAAGTCGATTCGAAATTTTGGCAGGGGCTGCCTCATCATCTCAAAGAGGACTTTTCCGCTCTCCAGAAGGTAGCGCTCCTCCTCCCGGCTCATCGCTATCTTGACCGATTTTTCGAGGAATGCCTCAAGGCCTTCAAAATGGTCTGGATGGGAATGAGTGAGGATGACGAGGTCAATCTCTTCAAGAGAAATCTCGTCCTTCTCCATCTGGTTGAAGACTTGGCCGAGATAACGGGAATGACCCGGATCGATAAGGATGGTCTTCTCTCCATCGATGATATAAGTGTTACAGTTGTTCTCATAGGGATTTTGCCAAAGATAAGCGTAAAGATCTTTTTCGAGTTTCATTCTCTTTCCTCTTCATTAAATGATCCGGTGGCGAATTGTCAAATAAAAAGTTGAAGTTCAGATAGTCCTGCATTATAGTATTAAAAGATTGTCGGAGGAGGAAGCAGATGATCGTGAAGCAGTATGAGGTTGGAAATTTCGCGGTCTTCTCTTATCTCATCGGGGATGAGGAGGCGAAGGAGGGCCTTTTCATCGATCCTGCCGATGATGCGGAGAGACTTATTTCCGAGGCAAAGTCGCATGGCCTAAATAAAATCAAATATATCATCAACACCCATTCCCATGTGGACCACATCATGGGGAATGCGGAGATCGTGAAGAAGACCGAAGCCAAGATCATCGTCCACGAAGAAGAGGCAAGGTATCTCGTTCGAACTCCCACTGATCTTCTCGTAATGTTCAGGGCCAAACCATCTCCTCCTGCCGAGATCCATGTCAAAGAGGGAGATCTCATTCAGGTGGGTAAGGTCGCCCTCAAGGTGATCCATACACCCGGTCATTCCCCTGGAGGAATGTCCCTCTATATGGATGGCATGGTCTTTACGGGCGACACCCTTTTCGTGGGCTCCGTGGGAAGGACGGACTTCCCCGGAAGTTCATGGGATGAATTGGAAAGCTCGATTCGAAAAAAACTCTACGTGCTGCCTGGAGATACGATCGTCTTTCCCGGACATAACTACGGTCCTACCCCCACCTCAACCATCCAATATGAGAAACGGCACAACTCTTTCGTCCGAGGGTGAGAACTCGAATATCATTGAAAATTGCATATTTCAAAATAAAAAATGTAAAATTTCTCTTGAGTCTCCTTTCCCTCGCTTCTTTTCGCTTGATTGAGATAATAGTGATAATTCACATCTTATAGAAATGGGAAAAAAGAACCTCCTCATAACAGGGCTTCCTGGGGTCGGCAAGACAACATTGATCAGAAAACTCTCTGAAGAGTTAGAGTCTCTTCATCCTGCTGGCTTTTATACAGCAGAGATCAGAGAGGAAGGCAAAAGAAAGGGATTTGATCTCATCAGCCTTCATGGAAAGAGAGGACTTCTTTCTCATACAGACATCAGAAGTCCCTACCGAGTTGGACGATATCGAGTCGACGTCAAAGGCTTTGAGGACTTTCTCGATTCGATTCCATTCCTTGATCCCTCGACCCACCTGATTATCATCGATGAGATTGGAAAGATGGAATGTTTTTCTGAAAAATTTAAGACCCTCTTGAAAAAAGTTTTCGATTCTGAAACATTGGTGATTGCAACGATTGCCTTGAAGGGTAGCGGTCTCATCGCAGAGATAAAGGAAAGGCAGGATGTGGAGCTCCTTGAACTCACACACCATAACAGAGAGGCTCTGTTATTAGAGATTCTAAAAGAGACAAGGAGCTAAAGGAATCAGACATGGATATCCTTCTCGTTCCCATCGGCGAGGTCGAACCTAAGGTCATCGAGACGCTGAAGTACGACCTCAGCAGAGTCTTCAAGAGAAAAGTCCTGATCGGCAGAGGGATGCCCCGGCCAGAGGACGCCTTCAACAAGAAGAGGAATCAGTATCTTTCCACAGCCATCTTGAAGGCCATTATGGAGAGAAAAGAATATTCGATCTATGAAAAGGTCTTGGGGATCATTGATCTCGATCTCTATGTCCCCAGATTAAATTTCGTCTTTGGGGAAGCCAGTAGAAGCGTAGCCATCATCTCCCTCACTCGCCTGCGGAGTAAGTTTTATAACTTGCCCGAGGATCAGGCTCTCTTCCGCAAGAGGATCCTCACCGAAGCGGTTCATGAATTGGGTCATACGTATGGGTTGGGACACTGCGGAAACTCCCATTGTGTGATGTTCTTCTCCAATAGTCTGATCGATACAGATATGAAAGGCCCGGATTTCTGCCCAAAGTGTAAAGGCAGGCTTTCCACGGAAGAGTGAGAAGGTGTGAAAAAATAGCCCAAAGCCGCGAGGTTGGGCGGGGATGTCGGAGAAGTTTTACAGCAGCACCTTATTACGTCGAGCTGCAGCGATGCGAAAACCTCAAGGGTGTAGCCTAGTTACCACGTTTGGTTACCCTTAACGTCTCAAATGATCCGCAATTGTAAAACTTTGAAGATATCCTTGCCCAACCTCCTCCTGAATAATTTCATAGCTTCTGAGAGTTCAATGTCAGCCATGCAGGCGGGACATACTCCTCTTCCATACCGATATTCATGCCATCCAATGCAAAGAAGGGCCGATACAGCGCTATCATGACAGTTCAAACTCAAACTGCAAAGGACTCCAAAGAGACAAGCTTCTATGTAAAATAGGGTAAGGATCTATGAGTCAAACTCAGATGTACTCAATCGTTGCAGGAGGTTTAGGCGTTAAATCGTATAGGCAACGGTTAACGCCCTCGATCGCAGTGATTCGCTCACATATTTTAAGAAGCTTTTTCCAGGGAATCTTGACCGGCGTTGCTGTTCTCGCATCCACACTGTTGATGCAACGGACCACAATGATCTGTCCAAATTCCCTTCTGCCTTCTTGAATTCCAGTGGCCCTATCGTTAAGAAGGACTGCCATATACTGAAATGCCCTCGTCTTCCCGAGCTCCTCTTCAACAATAGCAGTAGCTTCCCGAACAGTGGCAAGCCGCTCCTCTGTCACTTCTCCAACAATCCTTGTTGCCAGAGCAGGCCCTGGAAAGGGAATCCTCTTCGTAATCTCAGCCGGAAGACCCAGCACCTTCGCCACCTCCCTCACCCCATCTTTACGGAGCGTTTTGAGGGGTTCCAAGACCTGGTAGCCATACTCCTTCTCAGGATCGATGCCGATCTGAGCGAGGATGTTGTGCTGCCGCTTGATGCCCGCGACGGTCTCCTCAATGTCTGTGAGGATTGTACCGTGAAGCAGAAATTTGGCACCCGTCTCGCGGACAAGTCTTCCAAAAACTTTGGCATAGAAGGTGTGTGTGATGGCATTCCGCTTCTCCTCAGGGTCTGTTAACCCATCCAGGGCATTCAGGAACTCTGCCCGTGCGTCCACCAGTTCTACAGAAATTCCCATTTGGGCAAAGAGTTTGACGACCCTCTCAGGCTCATCCTTTCGCATGAGCCCATTTTCGATAAAAACTGTCTTCAGTCTATTTCCGAGGCTTCGGTGGCCGAGGACCGTGACAACAGAGCTGTCAACGCCTCCGCTGAGGGCATTGATGGCAAAGCCATTTCCAACCATGTTCTTAATAGAAGCGATCTGTTCATCTACAAAAGCTCGATGGTCCATGTCCCTCCCCTTTCTATTTTTCTTCCCTTGCCCTGAGCACATCTTCCAAGAGCTCTCCACCCACCCCCACATTTTCAGGGTTCGACTCCCTCAAATAGATGACGAAGGCCTCTCTCCTTATGCCTGTCAATCGGCTCGCCGTATCTGTAAACGACTTGATCATCTCCTTTTTCTTTTCCTTATCCAGTTTTGGGCCATAGAAGAATAGGGTCGGCATAGCTTCCTCCTTTTTAAGATTTTCCTTCCGTCCATTTCAAGAAATCAAATTTTTTAAAATTTATCACAATTCAATCTATTGCACAAGACGATTTGTCCCCATCTGCTGATCTTTCATATGAATTAAGGAATTAAGTAGAAAAATCTATGGGTTTCGTTATAATCCATGAGGAGGATAACCATACCATCATGTCAAAACGCTTTCTCATAAATGGATTATGGCTGATGTTATTCGCGGCTTTTGTTTACTCACTCGCCGATATACTCCTCAAATATCTTTCCTCTTCTTTCTCCGCCACAGAGATCGCTTTCGTTCGTTTTCTGATCGGAGGATTCATCCTCTGGCCTATTCTTACCTCAAGAGGAATACCTCTCAGAGGGAACCAAACCTCGATCCTTGTCCTGAGGGGCCTTTGCGGAACCTTCTCCTTCTTCTGCCTTCTCAAATCGATCGCCATGATTCCCTTGGCCAATGCTATCGTACTTCTCTACACCTTTCCTCTCTTCGCCGCACTCTTTTCCGTTCTCCTGTTTAGAACAGTGATTGAAAAGGCAGAGCTTATTCTTATCGGGGTCGGCCTGGTGGGGATTTATATCCTCATGAACCCGAATTTCCATACCTTTAACATGGGTTACATTTTCGGCCTCTTGAGTGGTTGTTTGGGCGGGATGGCCATGGTTCTGATTTACAAAGCAAGGCAGACGAACGGTCCCCTGATCATTTATTTCCATTTCTGTCTCATTGGGGGACTCCTCTCCTTTCCCTTTATTCTTTCCAGTTTTAAGGTGCCCAATGTTCAACATGGATTTCTTTTGGTTACCCTTGCATTGATGCTTCTAATCGGACAGGTGATGATGAACGAGGGATTCAAATTCTGCAAGGCCTCTGAAGGTTCTCTTATCCTGATGTCTGAAGCAGTTCTCATAGGGATAGCCGGAAGTCTTATTTTCAAGGATCCCGTCACTCCCAACTTTTTAGTAGGGGCATTTCTAATTGTGGGCAGTGGCGCCGGGCTAAACTTGATGACTCGAAGATCTATCCATTGACCGCTACCTTTTCAATGTCACCCCATTTTGCTCCTGGTTAGAACGATCACCGCAAGAAGAATCATGAGGCCACCTGCGATGCGTAGGGGTGTAAGGGTTTCGTCAAGAATCAACGTAGCAAGAGTTACAGTGGTGATGGGTTCGATGGTTGAGAGCGTCGCAGCATTCGTCGGCCCCACACGTTCAAGACCTGCGAGGAATGTCACAATAGCCACAACAGTTGAAATCAGCGCCACACCACTGGCCGATGCCCAGCCGAAGAATGTTGTGGGAAAGGATGCCCCTTGAATGGCAATGATGCAGCCATATACGACTGCCGCTGAGGTAATAATCACTGTCGAAGATTGAATCGCTGTTCCCTGCTTTGCGATCTTACTGCCTACAAGAATATAGACAGAATAGATAAAGGCTGCACCAAGACTCAAGATGACGCCCAAGGCCTTTCCACCTCCGGAGGGTCCAATCGTAAGAACAGTTCCTGCAAGGGCAAATACGAGTGCTGTTATCTTTAATTTCGAGATGGGTTCTTTAAGGATGAGTGCAGCAAGCATTGTCACAAGTGCTGGATATAAGTAGAGCAAGAGCGCGACCAAGCCCGCGGAAGTCAAAGTGAGTGCTGTAAAATAACAAAACGATTGCCCAACATATCCGACGGCACCCATAAGCACCAGACCGAACACCGCCCGTCCACGAGGAAACCGTATGCCTTGCATGAGCATGATAAAAATCATGCATACGGAGGCGATGCCAAATCTCAGAAACATAAGAGTAGTCGGATTCGCGCCCGCTTCATAAGCAAAACGTGCGAAAATCGCCGCCGCACCAAAAGAAACCGCCGACACAATGATCAGAAGAACACCGATAAGATTCTGCATGGAAGGTAATACCTCAAATCCCCCCTTTCATAAAGGGGGGCGAGGACGAATTATACTCCGAAACCCACTTCCCCGCAATTCCCTTTGCTCTCCCCTTGCGCCTACCTGACGGTAGGCAAGGGAGAGGGCTTCGTCGTGAGCCCTCGGCCTGAGCTCAGACCAAAGGCTCAGCCGAACGGTTAGGGTGAAAGGTAGAATTTTGGGTGACCTTGAGGAACCTATTGTCACGAAATCGAAGAAGAGGGATAAAAATCGCTTTGCGAACATCTCATCATTATTGAACTACCATAATGAGCAAAAATGAACTTATCAAACAAATTTATGTGGGAGAAGATTTGGATTGGAAATGGAATAGATTTTTTGTAGAAGACGCGTCACGTTTTTTACCGGTCTTGTCAAAAGTGTAGACCAGACACCTTGCCGGGACACCCAAAGCTCAGTTGAGAACCTGGGAGGCAATCCTTTCGACCTCAAAGATATCGAGGGGCTTTTTCAAGTAATCGACGACGCCTAAAGACCTGGCCTCTTCCTCGGTCTTTTCCTGGTCGACGGCAGTGATGATCACCACCTCTACATTTTTTTGCTCCTCCTGAAGTTTCTTCAAGATATCGATACCATCAAGACCAGGCATTTTGATATCCAAGAAGATCAGTTGGGGAGGATCACTCTCAAGGATGCGGAGGGCCTCATACCCATTCTCCGCCTTGACGAGATCGTAGCGATCGCCCAGAAGAACCTCGAAGGAGTCCAAGATGCCCTGATCGTCATCCACTACCAAAATACGTTTAGTTAGATTTTGCATCACTCTCCTCCACGGTGGAATTGTCCTTCAGCTCTCTCGAAACAGACGGAGAGAAAGGTACCAATTAAAAAGCAAATAGGGTGCCAACCGTCTTGAATTTTTAAGACAAATAAAATTTCTTTAATTTCATGAAGTTATAAATTCGAAGAGGAAAGGAAGGTTTTTGGGAGCCGTTTTTGACTGCCTATATTTATAGGCAATCTTAGACTTTTACAACAGGAAGGCCTAAGACAAAGGTCGTTCCCTTTCCCTTCTCACTCGCGACTTCAATCGTCCCCCGGTGGTCCTCAATGATCTTGTGCGTGATGGCCATTCCAAGTCCGACGCCTTTGTCTTTGGTCGTAAAAAATGGGTTAAAGAGGTTCTTTGAGGTCTCCTCATCCATTCCGATTCCTGTATCTTTGAAAGTGATTTTCACCATGGATGAGTAGACCTCCAGTTCGGATGAGACGGTCAGCGATCCACCATTGGGCATTGCCTGGATTGCATTGATCACCAGATTGGAGAACGCACGATAGAGCCTCTCTGAGTCGCCGGGGATGAAAGGGATCGTTCTGTCCAGGCGGTCCTCGAAGGCAATCTGCTTCTTCTCCATCTCTTCTCCGTGGAGATCGATCACCTGGAGGATCAGTCGATTCACATCCAGATTGATCATCGGCCGAATCCTTCTTCGAGTCAATTCCAAAAGATCCTCAACCAACTGATTGATCCGGTCGATCTCCCGAGGAACCGTGACGTCAAACTTCTCCATAAAAGCGCGATTTTCAACCTTTTTGGGAAGGAGCTGGACAAAGGCCTTAATGGCAGAAAGGGGATTCTTGATCTCATGGGCAAGGCCTGCGGAGATCGTTCCCAGGGCAGCCAGTCGGTCGGCTTGCCTCAGCTTCTCCTCAAGGGCCTTGATTTCAGTGATATCCTGGAAGACGACCATAGCCCCCATCTTCCCCCTTTCTCCATCGGTCAGCAAGGAAGTGCTTGCAGTGAGCCAGAGACTTGACTCCTGTTCCCTCAACTCCAATTCTGAATGGAATATTCCTTCTCCATGCGACAGAGTTTCGGCCATCATCCGCTTCAGGGGATGCTTATCACCGAAAGCCTGATCCAACGTGAGACCAACGATCTCCTCCCTCCTCCTTTCTAAGATCTTCTCAGCCATTTCATTGAGGGTGACGATTTTCTCATCCAAATCGATGGTGATCAACCCATTGGTCATCGAGGAGAGAATATTATCGGTGTAGGCCTTGAGGGAAGTGATCTCTCGAAGACGATTCTCCAATTCATTTCGATGGAGACGAATCTGTTCGATCATATGATTGAAATTCTTTCCCAGTTCTTCAATTTCGTCTCGGGTCCGAATATCGATGATCTGATCAAGGTTCCCCTCGGCTGCTGAGACCGTTGTCTCCACCAATCTGGAAATAGGTTGGGTGATGCGTCTGGCGAAAAAGATCGACCCAAGAATGCCAAGGACAATAGCGAACAATCCTAAAAGAAGTAGGTTGAGCCGGGTTTTTAAGATCTCACCACGCATCCTCTCTAAGGAGAGGCCAATGCGAATGGTTCCCCACTTCTCCTGAGATTCTTTAATATAGACAGGAATCGAGATGTCTAATATCCGGGTCTTATTTTCCTCAGAAAGGGTTGATTGAATCAATGGCTCTTTTGCCTTCACAGCCCTCTCGCTCACCTCATCGGTCAGGATCATTCCCTGCTTCTCGTCGTGCTGGCTATAAGCAGCCACCCTGCTCTCCTTATCATGGATGATGACATAGACAATGTCTTCTTCAAGAGCCACCTTTTCAGCATTCTGTTCCAGGACTACATAATTATAGGTGAGAAGGGCATTGGTGCTCACCGCAGCCAAATTGCGGGCAATGGCCATTCCCCGCTTCATGGCCTCCTCCCGAATCGTTTTGCACTGACGTTTTTCAACCAGGATAATGACCAAAGCCATGAGAAGGAGGATGAGGAGAGTGGAATAGAGAATGAGTCTGGTCCGAAGATGAATAGATTTGGAATCTTTCTTAGAACCCATTTGGATTCCAGGATGAGGATGATCACTCCTTTTTCAACCAGATCTTTTTCATTGGGATATAAGGTCCACCGAGGGCATTTAGTTCAATGCCCTTGACATAAGGCTGGTATACCATCTGGAATAAATGGTTAACCATGGGGACAATGGGTGCATCCTCTAAAACAATTTCTTCAATCTTTCGATACATCTCCATCCGTTTCAAGTAATCCCTTTCCGTTCTTGCCTGATCCAGAAGCCGATCCACTTCCGGATTGTGATAAGCCATGTAATTATATTTCGATTTGGAGTGGAAGAGGATTCCCAGAAAATTATCAGGATCCGGAAAGTCAGCATACCAGGCATACATGAACATTGGAGCCTTTTTCGATGAGAGGATTTCCTGAAATTTTGGCCAACGGGTTTCGTACTGTATATTCAGGTCAATTCCAATCTGGAAAAGAGAGGATTTTACCATTTCCAATTCCTTCACTGCCAATTCTGCTTTAGCCGCTGACCAGAATTCAAGCGGGGGCAATCCTTTCCCCTCTGGATAGCCAGCCTCCCGTAAAAGTTCTCTTGCCTTCTGAGGTTGATATCCAAAACTTACTTTGCCTGGAGTATAGCCTGGCATTCCCAAGGGAATAATACGGTCTGTAAGATGGGCCATCCCCTTTAAGATAACTTTTCCAACCTCCTCTTTCGGAACAGCAAAATTAATGGCCTTCCTTACTTTTTCACTTTTTAATGGTTCGATTTTGGTGTTCAACCCATAAAAACGAAGAGAAAGCATGGGTTTTTGAATAAAAATGTATTTTTTTGATTTAATCATTTCTTCAACATCTTTAAAGGGAATGAACGAATCCTCAAGTTCCCCATTTTTAAAAGAATGAAGTATTTCTTCCCTCGGAGCTCCATGAAAGATCTTAAAAATAATTCTGTCCAGGGAGGGCGTTCCTTCAAAATAGTCAGGATTTGCTTCGAGGAGGATCTCCTCACCCTCCTTCATTGATATAAATCTAAATGGGCCTGTTCCTACAGGAGATTTTCCAAAGTTAATTACTGATTTTTCAACCTCTTCTTTTGGCAAAACCTTAAATTTATTCATGCCTAAAATAGACAGCAATGGAGAATAGGGTTCCGATAATTTAATTTCGAATATATATTTTCCTATGGAACGAAAGCCTTTCACATGGGCGGCACTTCCAGCCTGAAATTCCTTAAATCCAACGACACGTTCCAGAAAATTAGCCCCCGGAGATTTCGTTTTAGGATCAATTATTCTTGTAAATGAATAAATAAAGTCTTCAGAGGTAACTTCTCTTCCGCTATGAAATTTTACTCCTTCTCTCAAATAGAAAGTATAAGTGAGGCCATCAGGAGAAATCTTCCAGGACTTGGCAATCGCAGGAATCACATTGAGATCCTTATCGAATTGAACTAATCCATCAAAGACCTGTTGGATCACGGTGACAGCATGGATGTCTACGCATAACGCTGGATCAAGGGTCCTGGGATTGAATTCAAGGGGTCTTCTGTAAATTCCTCCAGTAATGCCTCTTTCTTCCGAAATGCCACTTCGGGGAAAAAGAATTGATGAAATAAAAAGGAAAAGAAAAGCGACGATAAACAAGATTTTATTTCTCATTGATCAAATGCTCCTTAGGATAAAAGGATAATTCTTGAAGATATATTAGGAAGAAAAAATGAGGATGTCAAAGGTTATTTAAAAAGAAAAGCACAACCCGCAGGTTATGCTTTCTTTTTAATCGCTTGATAATTTAAAGATGGGAAGGATTAGTATCCGCTGCCTTCAGCCAATACGGGCAGCACATAGGCCATCACTGTGACTGCAACGATGAAGAGCTGGATCGCGATCTTCTTCATGATATCACCTCCTTCATGATGGATTTATGAATGGAAAAAGAAAAGGAACAGCAGAAACAGCTTTATTAAAGAGCAAGATGGATGCCAGAACGAAAGGAGGAATATTACCCTTTTCGGCTTTCGTTAATCCATTGTTTTTAAAGAAATTTTTGAGGAAGTGGTTTTCGAAGCCCGTAGAATACCCCTTCGATTCACTGCCTATTCTAGTGGGCACAGAGGAAGAAAATAGAGGAAAGAGATGGGTAAACCACTTGATTTGATTGGGAGAGTTGAAACTGCACAGGATTATAGGCAATCCATGAAAAATAGAACAGTCAACCCCTCTACTTTTTCACCAGGATGCCCAACTGTTTTGCCTTTTGAATGAGGGTATTCCGATTGACCTTGAGGATCTTGGCGGCCTCTGTTTGATTCCATTGAGTGGCCTGGAGGACGTTAAGGATGATCCGTTTCTCAATGGCTTCTCTGATCCTTATGAGCCCCATTTTCGAGGTTTCTAAATCCTGTATGTCCTGGCCCGCATCCATCAAGATCTCAAGCGGAATGTCCTTTAGGTCAATCGGCTCGTTCCCGGGCAAGAGGACAACGATCCGTTCGATCAGGTTCTCCAATTCCCGGATATTTCCCGGCCAATGGTATCGGATGAGAGTGTCCATTGCTTTTTCAGTAAATTCCGGGATCTTTTTATTAAACGCGACGTTGAATTTATTCAGAAAGTGCTTGGCCAGAAGAGGAATATCCTCCCTCCTCTCCCGAAGGGGCGGAATGGAGATAGGAACCACATTGAGCCGGAAATAGAGATCCTGACGGAATTTTCCCTGTATCACCGCATCCTCAAGACTGGTATTGGTGGCTGAGACGACCCGGATATCGACCTTAATGGGTTTGTTCGAACCGATCCGTTCGATCTCCCTTTCCTGAAGAACCCGAAGGAGCTTTGCCTGAAGGTCAGACCTCAGTACGGAGACCTCGTCAAGAAAGAGAGTTCCTCCATTGGCATATTCAAACTTTCCAGTGGTTCGCGTATGGGCTCCGGTAAAGGCTCCTTTCTCGTGGCCAAACATCTCGCTCTCCATCAATTCAGAAGGGATGGCTGCGCAATTGATGGCCACAAAGGGCCCACTCCTTCGATTCCCCTGTCGGTGTATGGAGCGGGCGATCAACTCCTTTCCCGTGCCACTTTCACCTATAATCAAGATATTGGTGGAGGTGAAGGCGACCTTCCTGATGAGCTGAAAGATCTCTTGCATCGTCTTGTTCTGGCTGATGATCTGGTCAAACCCGCGAGACTCCTCCACCTCTCTCCGGAGGAAGTCTAACTCTTTGTACAGCCTCTGTTTACTGATCACTCGACTCACTGTGGAGAGGATGTCTTCAGGTTCGTAGGGCTTGGTAATATAGTCATAAGCGCCCAATTTGATGGCATCCACTGCTTTTCGAGCCAGATTGAGTGCGGAGACCATGACGACATCGATCTCCTCATCATGCTCCTTAATTTTGCGAAGGACGGCCAATCCATCCATGTCGGGCATGTTGACATCCAAGAGGACAAGGTCGATAGATTCCTTCGGAAGGATTTCCAAAGCCTCCTGGCCGCTCCCCGCACTCAAGACTTGGTAATCATCTTCGAGAATCACCTCGAGTGATTCCCTTGCTCCGGGTTCGTCGTCCACAATCAATATGGTAGGTTTGATCTCCATGTAGACCATTTATATAAGAAATGGACTCCCCCGTCAATGAGGGTCGATGATAATTGACATTTGATGATAGGAATGTTAGGGGGAAGAAAGAGGAGAAAAAGATGCAATTTTCAATTCAGAAGAAATTATTCGACATCCTTCCTGATCTCACCATTGGGATGGTCGTGGCAAAAGATGTGGACAATACTCAGCCCTCCAGAGAGATTGAGACCCTTCTTAGCCAAGCCATCGAGGAGATGAAAAGAAACTTCCTCGTTGATAAAGCTCAGGAACATCCAAGGATCAAACCCTGGAGAAATGCCTTCTCAAAATTGGGCATTTCCGGAAGCAAATTTCCAACTTCGATCGAATCCATGGTCAGAAGGATTCTCAAGGGAGATCCCTTTCCAAGGATCAATCCTCTGGTCGATCTCTATAACAGCATCTCTTTGAAATATTTGGTCCCCATGGGAGGCCATGACCTCAATACCATTAAGGGAAACATTTATCTTCGATTTGCTGAGGGTTGGGAACCATTTTCTCCGATGGGCGGAGGCGAGACGATCATTGTGCCAAAGGGAGAATTGGTCTATCGGGATGATGAAGAGGTGCTGACCCGAAATTGGGTGTGGCGCCAGTGTGAAAAAGATAAAGCGACCGAAAAAACAAAGAATGTGTTTATCCCCATCGATGTGTTGGGAGAAGTGGGAAGAGAGCGCGCCGATGAAATCCTCCGGGAACTCTCCGAGCTGATCCCAAAATATTTAGGGGGTACTCTCTTTTCGGCCATCCTGAACAGAGAAAAACCTTCGACTGAGTTTCCTCTCTAAGAAACCAGAACCGAAAGGATCTTAAAAAACTAAGGAGGGAAGGACAATGCCCTTCCCTCCTTAAATTCTTCTCTTTCCCCCAGGGGTAATTTCAATCTGCTTAATGAGCCAGGATTAGTAGCCTTTCTTCTGAATCTCGGCTAAGCCCTCATCCACTGTAAAAACGGCGCCGCATTTTGGACATTTAATCTTTTGGTCTTTCGTTATACCACACCCAAAGGAGAAAACTGATAAAATCGCCAATGCCAAAAAAATGCTCACCCACTTCCTCATTACCCTTCACCTCCTTTCATCTCATCAATGAATGAGTATGCAAATCCTTTGAGAAATCAGTTTGGAAGCCTTCGGTATAGAAAAAACGGGTAAGAAAAATCCCTTTCAATGTCAAGAAAAAAATAACACCAAACTAAAAGGGAACCAACCTCCTACTTCTTCTTTGACGTGGCTTTCTTGGTCGTCTTCTTCGCTTTGGGATGCTTCATTCCGCATGCCATACTTTTTTCACCTCCTTGCCTTACCATCGATATCAATTTATTTATCCCTTTTAATTTAATATTTGTCAAGAGTTTTCTTCTCACGAAATGGAAAGGAAGGAGTTGAAGGGGATTCGTCCTTCGCTCTCTCGTCTCATTACTTATCGGACATTGAACGACACAGCACCTGCTGGGCAAACGGAATAACAGAGCTCACATCCGATGCAGTTTTCTGAAACAGTGATCACCTGGTCTTCTCCCTTCTCGAGGGCATCGTAAAAGCACGACCTCACACAACGGTAGCAACGAATGCATCTTCCGTGATCAATCGTCGACTTCATCATGGGCAACTGATATATCTCTTCGTAGTGGAGGGATCTCTTTGAAGCGATCCCGATCATGGAGTCGATGGTTTTGTAGCCTTTCCGATCCATGAACTTCTCGAGCCCTCTCAAAATAGTCTGTACATGCTCATAACCTTTCAGCATCAGGACGGAACCCACCTCCATCAATGTTGCACCACTCATGATAAATTCGACAGCCTCTCTCCAATCATAGATACCATTTGTACCCGCAATGGGTATCCCCACCTCTGAGTAGATCGCATTTACCCAGCGAAGGGTGAGAGGTTTGACCCAAGGACCACCGACTCCTGCCCGCCCATGGACATAGGGTTTTCCCTCTTCGATGTTGACCGCAAAACCGGTAAACCGGTTGATGACAGTGACCCCTGATGCACCAGCCGCCTTCACCGCCCGGGCCACTCCAGCAGGGTCGTTCACTTGGGGCGTCAATTTGACGACCACGGGGATGCGAACAGCCTTTACAACGATATCCGTAATCTCGGCAGCCATTTTTGGATCCTGTCCGATCAACATCCCTGCCTCCTCCTCTTCCATCTGCGAGGGATGAGGACATCCAAAATTTAACTCCAACATGCAGACTCCACACTCCTCCTCCATCTTGGCCAGTTCAACCCATTTCTCCAGAGTGCTGGCCCCCAAGCTTCCAATCAGCCTCACATCCTTTGAATCGGCATGTTCTTTCGCCTCCTTGAGGATGGAAGCCCACTCCTCGGGCGGTCTCACGGAATAGCCAGATCGGCTATAAAAGACGAAGAACCGTGGAATTCTACCTCTGATGATCTCTCCTCTGTCATTCAAGATGGCATACTTTGAATGCCTCGTTAACTCGGACATCTTAGGTTTATCCGTTATCGTCTTGACCACCACACCTCCTGCTCCACTGTCAATCGATTTCTTAATCCGTTCCAAGCTGTCAGTGGCTTCAATAGAAGAGATGACGATAGGGTTTTCAAATTGGACACCTGCAAAATTAACTCTTAGATCAGCCATGGCATAATCTCCCGCATCAAAAAATTGATTCTTTCATCTCAAAGAACCCGATCACTCACGGCCGGGAATACCTTTCTTACAACAGATGCCTTCCCGATATCGATTTCTGCCTTCAGAATGCACTCTTCATCACCCCCGCTCGTTATAATGACTCCCCAGGGATCAACCATCATGCTATGGCCGCAGAATTGCACCCCTCTGTTCGTTCCTACGCAATTGCTGGAGACCAAAAAGGCACTGTTTTCAATAGCCCTAACCCTATTGAACATGATCCAATGCTCAAGACGGGGATAGGGCCATCCCGAGGTCACCAGAAAGAGCTCAGCCCCCTGATTTAACATGACCCTAAACAGTTCTGGAAACCTTAGATCGTAGCAGGTACTCATCCCGATTCTTCCCAAGGGGGTGCCGATCACCACCGCATCGCTTCCTCGGGATAGAATTTGACTCTCCTTTGATCCATATCCAAAGAGATGAATTTTTCGATACACCCCAATCACTTTGCCCTGAGGATCGATGAGTAGACTTGTATTGTAAAGTCTGCCGTTTTTCTTCTCTACAAAACTTCCAGAATGAAGATAATAACCATGCTTCTTTGCCTTAACAGACATCCTCTGTGCCGTCTCTCCATCGACGGGCTCGGATTCTTTCAAGTAGAGGTCAAAGGAAAAGTAACCGATATTCCATATCTCAGGAAGGATAACGAGGTCGGCATCTTCAACCTGATCCAATAAGGCTTCCGCGTGGATCATCCTCTCAGATTTACTTTCATCCCCAACGTTCATTTGGATAGACGCTACTCTTATCATCCCCTTAACCCTTTAGATAACTCAACACATTAATTTTATAAGCACAGCGGAGTCTCCTTCCGGTTTTGGGATCATAAAGCTCCACCTCGAAGTAATGGCTGAAATGGACCCTTTCCGCAAGGATAGGGATGGTTCCCGAATAGATGACCACCCCCTTAAGATTTTTGTCCTCCGTCTTATTTTTGACAAATTCCATCAGGTCCTCTGGGGTCATGATTGAAGAGAGAAAAGCCTCTTGGTACAGGATCTTTTCACCCTGATCATTCCTTACCCAACTTCTCAGTATCATCCCATCCCAATCCTTTCTCACATCTTTCAGGTCCCAGACGTACTTGGATATGATATTAGGACAGATTTGCTTGGATTTGATGATACTCACTGACTCCAACTCTCGGTCCGTGTGATCACTCCCCACCCCAACATAGACATCCCTATCGGTGCATAAGAGGACGAATTCCGCCTCCCCGGATGTTTTTTCCCCCACCACCTCTATCTCATCATCGGTGTAGATCAACTTCGTAATGACTTCATAGGCTGTCGGCGTCGATTCCGGTGCTGGTATTCCCTCCTTCTTCAATTCTTCGATATGCCGTTTGACGGATTCTTGATCCCGGCCTGTATACCCCGCATTGACCATCCGACTCACTTCAAAATCGATTTCTTCCCCTTGGTCATCCTTCTCCACGCACAATCTCAAGGTCTTCACCTTACACCTCTTCGATGAATTGGAATCTCTACTTAATAATACCTAATTTCAAAAGTGATGCACCCTCGTGGGATATCGTAAGGGCCATGTTTCATCCCCGGTGGACGGCAGGCGTAGAATCCAGCACAAAATGTCTGTTCCTTAGCCAAGTCGATCAATTCACCTTCAAGGATAAGCACCTCTTCCCAGAAATCATGAACGAGCGTTTCCTTTGTTCTTATCCCCGGGGGAAATTTTAAGAGCCGGGTATACGACTTGGTTTCAGGGTCGACGCTGAGAATCTTCTCCTTTATTCCCAGTGTATCCCCTTCGACTGGCCTCCATTCATAATGAGTATCTGTGTCGATAAACTCAATTTTCGGCTTTGCCATTTCTCTTCCTCTCCCTTTTTCTTTTATTTAAGGCATGTCCTTAATAGCCTGCCTTAATTTAAAAAGATTTTCAATATCTTTGTAATTTGAGGCGGTACCGTCATCGTGACAAAGAAATTGGAGCCGGCTGAGGGAGGACTTCTTCCTCTCAAAGAATTTCCTCTCCAAGAATTTTTGCTTGACAAATTTTTATACTTCCTGTATAGGGTGTGTTGAGATATAAGATATTAGATAAAATATTCTGGATATATGGTCCTCAAGAACCTTGTCGTTCCACCTTCGTTGAAAGAGATGGCGTTCGAATCGATTAAAGCGGCTATCCTCTCCAAGAAACTTGAGCCAGGGAAGGTTTACAATGAGCAGAAGCTTGCAAAAGAACTCGGGATCTCTAAGACCCCTGTTCGGGAAGCCCTTCTGGACTTGAAAGCAAAGGGATTTATTACCTTGCTTCCACGGAGAGGATTTCAGATCAAGGTTCTGACAGAAAAGGATATTAAGGACCTTTACGAGGTCAGGATTGCCTTAGAAACCGCAATCGTCCGATCTATCATCCCAAAATTGACGGAAGCAGCCCTTAAAAAGATAGATACAATTCATGAAAAGGAGGGAGCCGCCATTAAAGCCGACGATCGACTCCGGTACCTCCAAATTGACAGGGAGTTGCATCTCTGCTTGGCAGGTATTACAGAGAACCAATATATGATTGCATCCTTAGAAAATATACGAGATCTAATCGACTGGATGGGTTTCAAGGCCTTAACGAGGTGGGAGCGGATGGAAGAGGTTCAGCAGGAACATGAAAGAGTCATAGAGAAATTGAGGGAAAGAGACTCCGAAGGGGCAGCACGTCTCATGGAGGAGCATATCCGAATCACAGAAAAGAATGTTTTGGAATGGTTTCAAGTCGGCTGACTAGAAATGGAAAGGGGTGCAATGAAAAATCGTAAAAGAAAGGGGTGTCTCTTATGAAGATTGATCTCAACTGTGATATGGGGGAGAGTTATGGTGCTTATAAGCTGGGCATGGATGAGGAGGTGATTAAGTATATCACCTCTTCCAATATTGCATGTGGATGGCACGCAGGAGACCCAAGTGTGATGCGAAAAACGATTCTAATGGCCAAGGAGAACGGAGTGGGAGTGGGAGCCCATCCTGGCTACCCTGATCTTCTCGGCTTCGGAAGAAGGAACATGGATTGCACTCCAGAAGAGATCAAGGATTACATCATTTATCAGATTGGTGCCCTTCAGGCCTTTGCCAAAGCCCTTGGCACAGATGTGGAGCATGTGAAGGCTCATGGCAATCTTTACCTCACTGCAGTCGAAGATGAGAAGATTGCTACGGCCATTGCAGAGGCTATTGTCAGCGTGGATGAGAGCCTTATCTATATGGCCCTTGGAGGAGCAAAAGGGGCTATGATGAGGGAGGTCGGGAAAAGGGTCGGTCTAAAGGTGGCCTTTGAGGGATTTCCGGATAGGGCCTATACCCCTGAGGGGACATTGGTTTCCAGAAGACAGCCCGGTGCGGTCATAAAAGATCCAGAGACCGTTGCTCAAAGGGCCTTGATGATGGCAAAAGGTAAGGTCACTGCCATCGACGGTCGTGAGATACCTTTAGAAATGCATACCCTCTGCGTCCATGGCGATACGCCCGGTGCGGTGAATCTCACAAGGCTTATCCGAGAAAGGCTCACCGCTGAGGGAGTGGGGCTGTTTCCGATAAAGAAAATCCTGTAGCGAGGGAATCTGAAATGGAAGGGTGGCCACGCTTTCTGCTTGCAGGAGACTTTGGCCTTCTGGTGGAATTTGGGGACAAGATCGATCCAGAAATAAACAAGAGGGTCCGCGAGATCTTTATTACCCTCGAAAAATTTCCGATCGATGGCATTACTGAGGCTGTTCCCACCTATCGTTCAATTCTCATCTTCTATGATCCCTTGAAGACTTCTCCTGACCAGCTTCAGCAAAAGATCCTGGCCCTTGAAAAGAGATCCAGAGAGGTGACGATTCCGCCTCCCGAAACGATTGAGATTCCTGTCGTCTATGGTGGAGACTTCGGCCCCGACCTCGGCTTCGTGGCAGAGCACAACGGGTTGAACCAGGAGGAGGTCATCGAAATCCATACCTCAGGGATCTATCTCATTTATATGTTAGGATTCACACCTGGTTTTCCCTTCCTTGGGGGGCTTTCAGAGCGGCTCTTTACGCCACGGCTGAAAACACCCAGGGATGTGGTGCCTGCGGGTTCAGTGGGGATCGCCAATAACCAGACCGGTATCTATCCCATCGATAGTCCTGGAGGTTGGCAACTCATCGGAAGAACTCCAATCAAGCTTTACGATCCGAAGCGTGAGAATCCAATTCTCCTCAAGGCAGGCAACTACCTTAGATTCAAGAGGATCACAGGGGCGGAGTATGAAGAGATCCTCCAACGGAGTTGAGGAGGTTTGAACTATGGAGATGTTTGAAGTCCTACAACCTGGGCTCTACACCACGATACAGGATCAGGGGCGATTCGGTTATCTCCAATTCGGCATCCCCCCTTGCGGAGTCGTGGATGCCTTTGCCTACCGGATCTCGAACCTTCTTGTAGGCAATGAGGGTGATGAAGCGGTCCTCGAGGCCACGGTCCTGGGGCCGGTTCTGAATGTTCTTGAAGACGGCGTCATCGCAATCACCGGAGGGGATCTTTCTCCTTGCCTTAACGATGCCTCCCTGCCAATGTGGGAATCCGTTCCGGTCAAACGAGGGGACAAGCTCAGCTTCAAAGGGCCGAAAAAAGGCTGTAGAGCGTATCTTGCCGTGGGCGGAGGCATTGACGTTCCTCCTATCATGGGTAGCCGGTCCACCTATGTAGCTGGAAAGATCGGCGGCATCGAAGGGCGGCCCTTAGCTAAAGGGGATAGAATCCTAAAGGGCAAGAGGTATGGAACTCTTGGAAAGCGTGTTCCTCCAGAACTCATACCCCTCTACTCCAGCAACCCAACCCTTCGTGTGATTCTTGGCCCTCAAGACGATTACTTCTCTGAAGGGATCGAGACCTTTCTCAATTCGGAATTTAAAGTCTCTTCAAAAGCGGATCGCATGGGATATAGGTTAGAAGGGCCTGTCATCTCCCATAAGGATGGAGTCGATAAGAGCATCATCTCCGAACCCAGCGTCCCAGGAGGCATACAAGTCCCTCCAGATGGCCAACCCATCATCTTGCTGATTGAGCAGACTGTGGGTGGCTATACAAAGATTGCCACGGTTATTTCAACCGATCTTCCCAAGGTTTCCCAGGCCAAGCCTGGCGACAAGATTCGATTTGAGAAAGTAAGTCTACAGGTAGCCCACGAGGTTTATCGTCAAAAAGAACAGCTCTTTCAGGAGATAGAGGACTCCATATCAGGGGCGTGAGAATGTCGCATAAGGATCGGGCTCAAGATCCAAGGCTGTTTCGCGAGAAAGTTCGAAAAGGGCATTGGCGAAGATCGACGATTGGAATGTGCCCTGGGCATGTACAAGCCAATCTGGTCATACTACCAAAGGAATTTGCTCTGGATTTTACTCTTTTTTGTTTGAGGAATCCTCAGCCCTGCCCAATTCTTGAAGTCCTGGACCCGGGAGATCCTCAGGTTCGCGAGATAGCAACCGATGCGGATATTTGCACCGATCTTCCTGCGTATCGGATCTTCCAAAATGGTGAACTTGTCGAGGAGAGAGAAGAGATTACAGAATATTGGCGAAATGACCTCGTGACCTTCCTGATTGGTTGCAGTTATACATTTGAGGAGGCATTGGTGAGGGGCGGTGTCCAGATCAGGAATTATCTTCAAAGGAAGGACCCCGGAATATACATCAGCTCCATCCTGTGCCGACCTGCTGGAATCTTTTCAGGCCCTATGGTCGTAACGATGAGACCGATTCTACCTCACTTGGTTTCGAGGGCCGTACAGATTACGTCACGCTTCCCAAAGGCGCACGGTGCCCCGGTCCATGTGGGAGACGGAGCACTGATCGGAATCCCTGACCTGACCAAGATCGATTTTGGGGAAATCCCCGAGATGGAAGAGGGTGAAATTCCCGTCTTCTGGGGGTGCGGAATAACCCCTCAGATGGCTGCAATGGAATCAAGGATCCCTTTCATGATCACACATAAGCCCTGTCACATGTTCATTTCCGATCTCACTATTGAAGAGTTGGCAATATCCTAAGGATTGAAGTGCCAAGACAAGAAAGGGGGTGAAGCTCTTAAGAGGATGACAGTCGGAGAAGTTCTAATATCATCGAATAAGATATGAAAGGAGGGAATATGATGGGAAAGAGAAAAATCATCTTCGTCATGGTCTTAACTCTTATATGGATGCATTTGGGGGCTTTTTCATCAGAAGCGGCAGAAAAAAAGCCGATCCGAATCGGAGCTGTATACGATTTGACAGGAGGGCTCTCGGTCTATGGAAATGGGAGCAATATGACAGCAAAGGCGGCTGTGGAGCGGATTAACAAGACGGGTGGAATAGCTGGGAGGCCGGTGGAGTATATTGTGGAGGATGGTGCCACAGATGCAGCGACGGGCCTCAGGAAGTTCCGCAAACTGGTTCAGAAAGACGAGTGTGATTTCATACTTTTGAGCTGCAATTCTGGACTTGGCATCGGTGCCGCTCCTCTTGCCAAGGAGCTCGATACGATTGCTTTTTCCGAAGGGACTGCCAGGGAAATCACTGGGAAAAAGGGCAATCGCTATATATTCAGACAAATCGACAATGCAGAAATGGCTGCCATCGCAATGGCACAGTTTGCCGCAAAGGAATTGGGAAAGAGCGCCTACGGTATGGGCGCGGATTATGAGTGGGGACATTCGGTTGTTGATACTACGGAAAAGGTTTTCGGTAAGGTGGGTGTAAAGATGTTGGGCAAGGATTTTTCACCTATAGGCACCCTCGATTTTGTTCCTTACTTAGGCAAGGTGCCGAAAGGGGCTCATTTTATCGTTGCCGGTTATTTCACTGCCGATGTGGTAAAGCTGGCTAACCAAGCTTGGGAATTGGGTTTACGGGTACCCATCTTCGTTGGCACCCTTCAGTCTATTCGATATGAGGACTTGGGACCAGGTGCTGAACTCGTGTGGTGTGGGACTTATGGTTCCCGTTCTTTAGACGGTTATCCCTCTGATGTTCGGTCCTTCCAGAAGGCTTATAGACAAATCGTTGGCCTCGACGACGAAGGATGGGACCGAACCGGCAAATTGAGTGCTGAATATATATGGGCTGGCTGGGAGGGGGTCTACTGGGTTAAGAAGGGAGTTGAGGAGAGTGGCTGGACAACCAAGAAAGATAATCTGAAATTCATGAAGGCCCTTGAAGGGGCGAGAGTCAAGGCAAGCCCTGAGTTCCCAACTGGAAGCAAAATGATGCGGGCGGAAGACCACCAGGTGATCGCTGATATTTATGTCATCAAAGGGGAAAAAGGAAAGGTCGTCACAAAGGGATGTATGCGTGGTGAAGAACTTCTTCCTCAATATCCACCGAATGTTGATTTCACAAAGGAAGCATTACAGTAGCCATAGCATCCATAAAGGGGTAGATACTTCCTAAGGTATAAAAAGGTATCTACCCCTTTTTTAGAAAGGTTCATGATGGCAAGCACAATAGCATTATCACTGATAAATGGGGTTGTGTGGGGATGCATCCTCTCGATGGTCTCCCTCGGCTTAACCTTAATCTATGGTCAACTGAACATTATTAATATCGCCCATGGAGCAATGTATGCCATAGGAGCAGTGGTCGCTTTTTATGTTGCGACTTTTCTTGGTTCCTGGGGTTACTCCCTTCTCATTAGCCCGTTAGTGATGGCGGTTATTTCCGTAGTGATCTATGTCTCCTCTTTGCGATTTAGAGTAGTAGGGTATCCCTTGTCAGTAACCCTGATCATCTCCTATGGGGTGATGTTCATTCTGGAACAATTAACCCTGCTGATATTCGGAGGAGCGCCGAGATATATCCCTAATCCCCTGCCCTATCAGATAGGTTTTTTTGACAAGACGTATCCAGTTTACCGGATTTTCGCAGCCCTTTTCTCCCTGGCCACCATTGGTGCCCTCTTAGGATTTCTCGGAAAGACGAAGATGGGGCTATGGATACGGGCAACGAGCCAAGATAATGATACGGCGAGCGCAATGGGTGTACCCGTTCCTACCGTTTACATGTTCACCTTTGTCTTGGGTTCGGTCCTCGCCGCGTTAGGAGGTGCCTTGGTGTCACCCATGACGAGTATCACTCACCACATGGGTGCAGAGATCATTATCGATGCATTCATCGTCGTCATCGTTGCGGGATTTGGAAGCATACCCGGAACCATTGTCGCCGCCCTGATTCTATCGTTGACATGCGGATTTTTTTCAGTTGTCACGAGCCCGGTTTTGGCCAAGGGAATCTCGTTAGGTGTCATGATCGCTATACTCTATTGGCGACCCGAGGGGATCATGAGGTATTGAGGTATGGATTCTCGGAAGATGAAGTATAGGCTTCTGTTGATCGGAATCTTTCTCCTATTAATCGTCGTGCCCAATTTTCTGACTTCTTTTTATAAACAGCTCTTGATAGAGATTCTCATCTTCGGTCTATTCTCTCTCGGTTTTGACATCATCTTCGGATTTACGGGCTTGCTCAACTTTGGCACGTCCGTCTTTTTTGGACTGGGGGGCTATTTGGCATTATTACCGATTTTACATTGGAATGTTGGCCTGTGGATTGCCCTCCTCATTACCATCGTTATCTGTTCTCTCTTTTCATTCGTCTATGGGCTCTCAATTTCCCGCTTTAAAAGCCACTATTTTGTCGCCTTCACCATAGTCGTTTCGATGATCTTCTTCTACATTGCCATGGCGAAGAGACCCCTCACAGGTTCCGATGAGGGATTGACCATCAAAGTTCCTCCCTTAGATCTCGGTTTTGTCAGTCTCCGCTTTAGTCATCCAATGGTTAAGTATTACTTCGTCCTCGGCGTGTGCAGCCTTGTCTTCTTCCTGGTTTGGAAATTTTTTCACACCCCCTACGGAAAAGCCATTATTGCCGTGAGAGAGAATGAGGAGAGAGCTAGACTGCTTGGATATAATACAAGGAACTTGAAGGTCATTTCATTTACTCTATCTGGAGTCGTTTCAGGATTGGCGGGTGCCCTCTATGTGTTGCATCTGGGGTTCAGCAGTGCTCACTCTTTCTTTTGGCTCTGGACTGCTAGGTCCGTGTGGTGGACGATCATCGGCGGCGTCGGGACATTGTTCGGTGCCTTTGTCGGTCCAGGGGTCCTCGTCTTTTTCGAGGATTTGATCAGCACATGGAACCCTGATCTATACCTCATCATCATGGGAATCATCATGATTCTGGTGATTATCTTGGCTCCCCAAGGTATCGTTGGGTCAATCCAGACAGTATTGACAAAAAGAGGAAAGTGAGAATGGAGACGATCCTCAAGACAGAAGGCTTGACCAAGAGATTTGGTGGTTTGACTGCAATCAGTAATGTAAACTTTGAACTGAAAGAAGGTGAGATAAAAGGTCTTATCGGACCAAACGGCGCAGGGAAGACGACTTTCTACAACCTGATCACAGGCGTCTATAAACCCGATTCTGGAAGGGTCCTCTTTATGGACGAAGATATTACCCACTTGCCACCCCATGAGATTTGCAAGAAAGGGTTTGCCAGAACCTTTCAAGTCACCTCCATCTTTCCAAGACTGACAGTCTTTGAGAATGTGAGGTTGGCAGCCCAAGTGGGTTTCGGTGGCGGCGTGAGTCCTTTTAAAGATGTTTCAAAGATGAAAGAGGTGACAGATCGGGTCGACCAAATCTTAGAAATCGTCGGATTAAAAGATCAACGCAATCAAATTGCCACGGAGATCTCCCAAGGGGATCAACGACTTCAGGAGGTGGCAATTGCCTTGGGTTCTAACCCAAAGGTCTTACTCCTTGATGAACCCACCGCCGGGTTGAGCGCCCGAGAGACCAGGTATTTGGTCGAGAAGATCAGGGAGCTTTTTGTAAACTCGATGATAAAGAGTGTGGTCCTGGTGGAGCACGACATCGAAGTCGTCACCGATCTGGCTTATACGATATGTGTCCTAAATTATGGAGAGGTGATTAAGGATGGCCCAGCCGCAGAAGTTTGCAATGATCCGAAAGTCCAAGAGGTCTATCTCGCTGGGGGGAAGATAAATGCTGCAAGTCAGAGACCTTAATGCCTATTATGGTAAGAGTCACATCATTCAAGGTGTATCCTTTGAGATCGAGCAGAGAGAAGTGATTGGGATACTTGGCCGGAATGGGGTTGGAAAGAGCACGCTCCTCAGGAGTATCCTGGGACTGACCCCTCCTCGGAGGGTCGGGTCCATTAAATTTGATGGCACCGAGATAGGGTCTTTACCCGCCCATAAGATTGCCGAGATCGGGTTAGGTTACGTGCCACAGGGAAGACGAATATTCCCCCGGTTGACGGTCTTAGAAAACCTAATACTTCCTGTTACCAGAGGAAGGGTCAATAAAACATACCTTGAGGAAGTCTTCTCCTATTTTCCGATCCTGAAGCAGAGGGCAAAGCAGTTAGGGAGCACCCTGAGCGGTGGAGAGCAGCAGATGTTAGCCATCGGACGGGCCATGATATCCCATCCGAAGTTAATGATCTTCGATGAACCGACTGAAGGGCTTCAACCATCGATGGTATTGAAGATGAGAAGTACCATAAAGTCTTTATGTGAGAGCGGATTGACTGCAATTATGGCGGATCAAAATCTTGAAAATACTTTAGAACTCTGTGATCGGGTCTACCTGCTCGAAAAAGGCGTTATAAAATACGAAGAAAAGCGAGAAAAATTGAGCTTGGAACTACTCCATCAGTATCTGGGAGTGACCAAAAGATAGGCATCCCGTCAAACTGTCCTCCTCCATGTTCCTCCCAAGATAATTTAGATGCGTTCATCATCTTTTACAAGGCTGACGGTGGTAAACCGAAATGGATGGTTTGACCCTGACTTGAAAATCAATTAGAATTTTTGTGACTTCTTGAAATTTGAATCGAGTGGAAAGGGATATGGGATCAAGGTGGATCAAGTCTCCTTTTCCAAAAGGAATGTATTACCTATCAGGCAATGAAGCGGCAGCAGAAGGGGCGATTGCTGCGGGGTGCCGATTTTATGCAGGCTATCCCATCACTCCCTCAAGCGAGATCATGGAGCGTATGGCCATTCGACTGAGAGACGTGGGAGGGGTCTTTATTCAGATGGAGGATGAGATCGCCTCCATCTCTGCAGTGATCGGAGCTTCCTGGGCAGGCGCAAAGGCAATGACAGCCACGTCAGGTCCCGGGTTCAGTCTGATGCAGGAATCCATTGGCTATGCGGCTTTTACCGAGACCCCCTGTGTGATTGTCGATGTCCAGAGGGCGGGCCCCTGCACTGGACAGGCGACAAAGGTCGGAAGCGGAGACATCATGCAGGCCAAGTGGGGCTCCCACGGGGACTATCAAGTCATTGCCCTCTCTCCCTGGTCTGTGCAGGAGATGTATGACCTCACCCTTCGTGTCTTCAATTTAAGCGAACGGTATCGAGTCCCTGCGATGGTCATGGCGGATGAGGCAGTTGGCCATCTCAGGGAGACAATAAGGATCCCAGAGAGGATGGAGGTCTGGGATAGGAAGAAAGAGAAAGGTGGCTCTCCCTTCGGGACAGAAGAGGAAGATGAAGTTCCTCCAATGCCTGCCTTCGGAGAAGGAGAGCGCCTCCTCGTTACTGGATCTACTCATGATTCCTTTGGATTTCGAAAGACCGATGACCCAAAGGTTCACGCCACATTGGTTGAACGAATCAATCACAAAATTCTAAAAAATAGCATAACGATCGTTGAGACAGAAGACTATTTTTTAGAAGATTCTGAGATAGCCCTCGTTGCCTATGGATTTACGGCCCGAACCAGCCTCTATGTGGCCAAACGACTGAGAAAAGAGGGAAAGAAGGTCGGTTTATTGAGGTTAAAGACCCTCTGGCCATTCCCAGAAGAGGCTGTGAGAGAAGCGACCAAGAAGGTTAAAAAATTACTTGTCCCAGAGATGAATCAGGGACAGGTGGCTGGTGAGGTAAAAAAATACTCTTCCTGTGATGTGATTTCTCTGAGCCAGACCAATGGCGAAGTGATCCGGCCAGAAACGATCATAGAAGCTTTGAGAAAGACTTAACGAGATAAAATCCGAAGCACGAAATTCCTGCCTACCGCAGGCAGGCGAAATACGAAACAATTCCAAAATTCTAAATTCAAATGTTCTAAACTTTGTTTTGAATTTTGACCATTTGATATTCGAATTTGTTTAGGATTTCGATATTCGGATTTAGGATTTGGCGAGGTGAATGATGGTGAGGGCGATGGAGAAATATCTCCGACCGGGTGTGAAGACGACACCTTTCTGTCCAGGTTGTGGCCATGGCATATTGATGAACGCCATTTTAAGGGCGATCGATGAATTAAAGATAGACATGAAGAAGATGCTCTTTGTCTCCGGCATCGGCTGTGCCGCTTGGATACCAAGCCCCCATTTCAATGGAGATACCCTCCATACCCTCCACGGAAGGGCATTGGCCTTTGCTACAGGAGCCAAGCTCTATAACCCAGAGCTCTATGTGATGGTCATCAGTGGAGATGGCGACCTCTCCTCGATCGGAGGAAATCACCTGATCCATGCGGCAAGGAGAAATATCGACCTGAAAGTGATCTGTGCTAACAATTTGATCTACGGTATGACCGGAGGGCAGGTCGCATCGACCACTCCCAAAGGCTCTAAAACGACGACCACCCTTGAGGGAAATCCCTACCGTCCTTTTGATCTATGTAAATTGGTGGAGGCAGCAGGAGCCACGTATGTGGCTCGATATGCTGTGACTCAGCCTGTGGCTCTCATCAACTCCATTAAGAAGGGGCTCCTTCATGTCGGATTCTCTTTCATTGAAGTCCTTTCCCCCTGTCCAACACAATTTGGAAGGCGGAACTTACTTGATCGACCAGATGAGATGATACAGGATCTCATTCGTCGGTGCATCTTGGAGGAGGAAGCAGAGGGCCTGAACGAAAAGGAACTGGCTGAGAGAATCATCACTGGAGAATTCTTAACATGTCAGAAATAACACAGGTGCGTTTAAGCGGATTTGGAGGTCAGGGAATTGTCTTGGCAGGCATCCTCCTTGGAGAGGCAGGAGTAATCGACAGGAAGTATGTTGCCGGATCAAATTCCTACGGTGCTCAAGCCAGGGGCTCGAGTTGTAAATCGGAGGTCGTCTTTTCTGACGGACCCATCGATTTTCCTCATCTGACGATTGCGGACATCTTAATTACAATGTCTCAAGGAGCTTACAACATCTTTTATGAGGATGTGAAGGAAAGATCTGGTCTCATCCTTTTTGATCAGAGCCAAGTGATACCGAAGGAAGGCTTAAATGTGATCCAGATGGGGATCCCTGCCACGGAATATGCACTAAAAAGATTGGGAAACAAGCAGGTCGCAAACATCGTCCTCTTAGGTGACCTCGTCGAGATCACAAAGATCGTCTCTTTCAAGGCTATGAAAAAGGCCATCCAAACCCATGTGGCCGAAAGATTCCGAAGCCTCAATCTCAAAGCCCTCCAGATCGGAAGAGAGTTGGGAAGGCGTGTCCATGGTTGAAGGAAGAACCAATAAACCCGTCATCCAACCAGATCTATGTCACACCTGCAATGTCTGTATTCGGGGTTGTCCTGCTGAGCTTATTCCAGAATATCGAAAGGAAGAGGAGAGTCTTCGAGGGGCTCTCTATGGCGGAAAGATTCAAGGAAAATCCCCTAAGGAAAACGTCCCCCTTCCTCCCTGCCAGGAGGCCTGTCCCATCCAACAGGATACCAAAGGCTATGTGGCTCTGGTTGCCAAAGGAAAATTCGGAGAGGCATTGGAATTGATCCGCGAGGTCAATCCCTTGCCTGCGGTCTGTGGGTTCATCTGCCACCATCCCTGTGAAGAGGCCTGTTTGAGGACAGACGTGGATCAGCCGATTCCCATCCGACTCCTGAAGCGGTTTGTGGCGGAGTATGAGCGGAGTGGTGAGAAACCTCTGAGAAGAATAAAGAGGAAAAGGCGAGAGAAAATTTTGGTGATCGGCTCTGGGCCCGCAGGTTTGGCAGCAGCCAATGACCTGAGACTTCTCGGCTATGAAGTTAAGGTCGTTGAAGCCCTACCTGTTCTCGGAGGGATGTTAAGTGTCGGTATACCAGAATTTCGATTGCCAAGGGACATCCTCAAGATGGAGATCGATGGGATCAGGGCCTTGGGCGTTGAGATGGAGACAAAACATTCTTTCCACTTTGATGGGAACGGCAGAAGATTTGAGAAACTCGGTTTTCATGCCGCCTTTCTTTCGATCGGGGCCCACCGGAGTTTAAGATTAGATATCCCAGGGGAGAGACTTCAAGGAGTTCTTCCTGGTGTGGAGTTTTTGAGGGACATCAATCTTGGAAAGAAGATGAGAATCGGAAAAAAGATCGTTGTCATCGGTGGAGGAAATGTAGCCCTTGATGTTGCTCGTTCAGCAATCCGCTTGGGTTCGGTGTCCGTGGAGGTCTATTATCGAAGGTCAAGAGAAGAGATGCCCGCAATCCCTGAAGAGGTGGAGGAGGCGATCCGTGAAGGGATAAAGATTCACCTTCTTGCCTCCCCGACCAAGATTATTGGAAGGGGAGAGAAGGCGATTGGGATGGAGTGCGTGAGGATGAGACTCGATAAACCTAATGAGACGGGAAGGAGAAGACCCGTTCCCATCGAGGGTTCAAACTTCAGGGTTCATGGAGATACCATCATCGCTGCTATCGGTCAAAGAGTCGATCGAAATGCCTCGAAGGGATTTGAGACCAACCCAGATGGGACGATAAGGGTTGATCCAGAAAGTGGTGAGACCAGTATAAGAGGCGTTTTCGCAGGTGGCGATGTGGTCACAGGACCAGGGTGGGCAATCGATGCCATTGCCGCCGGAAAGAAAGGGGCCCAATCGATTCATCGATATCTCTCATGAAAAGGCTTAGTGTATAGAGCAAAGGGCATAGAGTAATCCCCCCTTATCCCCCCTTTAGTAAAGGGGGGTTGGGGGGATTAAGAATTGTGTAAATATGGTTAAAGAATGTGATAAGAAAGCGGTTCGAAGTCCAAAACGGAGAATCCTCCCCCCAAAAAAACGGAGAGAAGGATTTTCTCCGGTAGAATTTGGTCTCAAAAAGGAAGAGGCTCTCCGAGAGGCCCAACGCTGCCTCGGTTTGAGAGAATGCGAGTCGTGTGAGATCTGCAGTTTCCTCTGTCCGGATCTCTGTATCACGCGAGATGAAAAGACCGGAGAGGTGGTGATCGATTTAGATTATTGCAAAGGGTGCGGCATCTGTGCATCGGTATGCCCAAAAGGGGCCATTCAAATGGTATTGGAGGAAGAGATATGACCGCAAAAATTAAGATCGACATGAACTCTGATGTGGGTGAAAGCTTTGGCGTCTACAAACTGGGGCTCGATGAAGAGGTGATCCCTCACATCACCTCTGCCAACATTGCCTGTGGATTCCATGGAGGAGATCCAGGAGTGATGCGAAGAACGATCTCCTTAGCGAAGCAATATGGGGTAGAGGTGGGAGCCCATCCCGGATTCCAGGATCTCATAGGATTTGGACGGAGAAACGTTGATGCCACTCTTGAGGAGATCCAGGACGATGTGATGTATCAGATGGGTGCATTGCAGGCCTTTGCCATCGCTCAGGGACTGAGGCTTCAACATGTGAAACCTCATGGTGCCTTATACAACATGGCTGTGGCCAATCCTAAGATATGGGAAGCCATTGCAGAGGGAGTGGCCAAAGTGGATCGAGGAATCATTTTGGTTGTCTTGGCCTCCTCGAAAAGAGAACCTCTTCAGGAGATCGGGAAGCGCTGTGGGATTCGCATTGCCTTTGAGTTTTTTCCAGATCGCGCCTATCGAAACGACGGCTCTTTAGTCCCTCGAAGAGAGAAAGGGGCAGTGATTCACGATCACGAAGTCGTTGCCAAGAGGGCGTTAAAGATGGTGCTGGAGGGAAAGGTGGTTGCGATCGACGGGACAGAGATCGAACTCAAGGCGGACACACTCTGTGTCCATGGTGACAATCCTGCTGCTGTCCTGATGGTGGAGAAGATCCGAGAAGGTTTGAAGGCTGCCGGTGTTGAAGTCACAGCGATGAAAAACTTCGTTTGAGAATGCGGAGTGTAGATTTCGGATTGCGGACTTAATTCCGAATTCCGAATTCTAAAGAATGGCGCTATATCCAGAGATCATCTTCAGATTGATGGGTGATCGAGGGCTTCTCCTCGAATTTGGAGACGAGATCAGTCCCGAGGTTAATGAGAAGGTGAGGAGGATGGCTCTGGCCATCCGAGCCACATCGATTGAAGGTATTGTTGAAACGGTTCCGACCTACCGGTCTCTGCTCATCCATTACAATCCATTGATCCTCTCCATCGAAGAGTTGAAAAAAAGATTGAAGGGAATAGAGAATGGCCTTCAACAGGCTCCTTTTCCAGAGCCAAAATTGACGCGGATTCCCGTTCTCTACGGAGGCTCCTATGGTCCGGATTTAGAAGAAGTCGCCAAGTACCATCAGATCTCCCCTGAAGAGGTGATCCGACTCCATTGCAGCAAACCTTACTTCATCTACATGATTGGCTTCATGCCCGGTTTTCCTTACATGGGAGAACTCCCTCAAGAACTGGTCACACCCCGCCTCAAAACGCCGAGACTCTCGGTGCCCGCAGGTTCTGTGGCCATTGCACAAAGACAGACAGGAATCTATCCGATGGAGAGCCCAGGCGGCTGGCAGCTCATCGGCCGAACCCCTGCCAAACTCTTCGATCCAGAGAAAGAGCCTCCTGCTCTGCTTCAAATGGGAGACCTCGTTCAGTTTTATCAAATCAGCGAGAAGGGATTTAAAGAATGGCACGAGTAGAGGCTTTTGAGGTTCTGAAACCCGGAATTCTTACTACCGTTCAAGACCTCGGCCGCTACGGATTCAGTCAGTTTGGGGTTCCTCCCTCTGGAGCCCTGGATCCCTTCTCCTTCAGGATCGGAAACCTTTTGGTGGAAAACCAAGAGGAAGAGGCGTCTCTCGAGATCACCATCATGGGCCTCAAGTTAAAAACCCTTCGAGATGTCGTCATCGCTATCACGGGTGGAGACCTCTTTCCTACATTGAACGGGGAATCCTTGGAGATGTGGAGAACACATCTTCTCGTGGAGGGTGATGTCATCACCTTCAAAAGGATCCGGTCGGGTTGCCGTGCTTATCTTGCCCTGAGCGGAGGGTTTGCTCTTCCAAAAATCATGGGAAGCAGATCTACCTATCTCTCAGGAAAATTTGGCGGCCTTCAAGGAAGGGCTCTGAAACGAGGAGATATTCTATACACGCTCGATCGTCCGCCGCCGCTGAATAAATTGGGCCTTCGATTTCCAAGTGATTGGATCCCTTCTTTTGAGAAAGAGACAGTCCTCAGGGTGATTCCCGGATCTCACGATCACCATTTTACAGAGAAAGGGTTCAAAACGTTCTCTTCCTCAACCTATCAAGTCACTCCGCAATGTGACCGAATGGGCGTGCGGTTAGAAGGTCCCAAGATCGAGAGGCGATCCGATGTGGAGGAGTCGATCATCTCGGAGGGTCTTATCTCAGGTGCAATTCAAGTCCCCGGCGATGGAAAACCGATCATCATTTTAACGGAACTGGTCACTGGAGGTTATACAAAGATCGCCACAGTTATCTCCACGGATTTAACGAAAGTGGCACAACTCAAGCCAGGGGACCGAGTCCGATTCGAGCCCATCTCGATTGAAAAGGCTCATCTTCTGCTCATAGAGCAGGAAGGAAGGTTAAGGGAATTCAAGCGATTCGTTGAGCAGTGTTGAGCCTCAGAAGGAGAATTCCATATGTCATCATCTGAACCCATCTATGAGATCTATGCAGTTAAATATGCAGGCCCCTTTGTCCGTCCTGTAGCAAAAGTCCTCTGGAATATGGATTGGGAGAAAGAGATTGAGATTAATTACTATATCTGGATCATAAGAGGAAATGGTGAAACCCTGATTGTGGATTGCGGCGTGGCTCCACCACTTGCCCAGCAGATGCAGCTCCAGGGTTATATCAATCCAGTCCACGGCCTGGCGAGGATTGGTGTCGAAGCCTCCCAAGTTCAGAATGTGGTGATTACTCATATTCATTTTGATCATGCGAATGGAGCAGAACTCTTTCCAAAAGCGACCTTCTACATTCAAGAGAAGGAATTCAATTTCTGGGTGAAAGACCCGATCTCCAAGAAGCCCCCTTTTCTCATGCTCTCTAACCCTATCGGGCATATGCATCTTGCCAAACTCAAAGGGACTGAGAGATTGGTCCTCATTAAAGGAGATCAAGTGATCCTTCCAGGCATTCAAATTCTCTTGGCTCCGGGGCACACCCCTGGGCTTCAGGTTGTCGCTGTGAATACGGCTCGAGGCACAGCGATTGTGGGATCGGACTGCGCTCATATTTTTAGAAATTATGAAGAAGAGATACCAAGCTCTTTTATTACAGATATGGTTGCTTGGATGAAGACCTACGAGAGGCTGAAATCGAAGGTTTCCTCTCCTGACCTCCTCTTCCCCGGCCATGATATGAAGATGTTAACCCAATATCCGAAGGTGGCAGAGGATATCACTCGGTTGGTTTAGGAGAATGATCGAGCGGGATTTCGAATTCGTAGAGATTCGCACCCGAACCAAAATAGATCTTCCGACCTAATATCGCCATGCCTGAATCGATCGGGAACGGAGGCTTCGCAACAAGGCCTAACTGATCGGTCTTAGGATTGATAAAAAAGACCGCTTCCTTTGAAAGTCCATAGAGCTTACCCTCTGGTCCGACCTGGAGTGAAATTTCTGAGCTCAACAATGCCAAAGCTTTTGGTAATTGGAATTTGGTTATTGAGTATTATTTGGGATTTGATTATTACTTGCCATTCATTTGGCAATTTGCCTGCCTGCCCTCCTCACCGTAGGCAGGGATTTTGAACCTTTAACTTTATTATACTACCGGTTCTGTTTCTGAACTATTGGGTTCCAAAGGAACAGGAGATTCTGTTGTAGCACTGGGCTCAGAAGCAGTAAGCGACCCCTCTTCTTTGTTTTGCCAAAATCAACAATTCTTAAAACAAAAATAAACCCATCCTCTTTTCGACTTTTCAACTTCCTTTTAAGACATTGACATTTATCGTCCGACATTGTAATATACTAAAGGATAAATTACAACAAAGTGGTGGTTCGTGGTGTCGTGTCTACACTATTCATTACTCGCCCTCACCTTTCAATTGTTTGGAGCCCGTTACCATTAAGATTGTGACCGTGGTTCGTGTCCGTTTCCATAATAACTTGCTCATGGAGCACATCATTTGAGGGGCATTCTGCAAATTACCGAAACATGATGGCCCACCCTTTATGTCGGCTCAATAATACAGCTTTTTGAAGTTTTTGTGAATGCAAAAGTTTAAGCACTGAAAAGAGCATGGCAATAATAACTGAGGAGAACTTTGTTTGAGGAGCGCCTGCCTACCGGCAGACATAACGCATAGAACATTTAAGATGTGTCCCCTATTTTTAAAAACCTTTATTGGGATAAAAAATCAATGGAGAGGGCTTTAACCCAACATCTGAGGAGAATACCCTTTCTCTTTCAAGCCTTTTTTGATCTCTCGGATGTGTTCTGGGCCACGAGTCTCCAAGACCAAGATCACCTTTGAGAATCCGATGGGGATATCCTTCGCTGCCCTTTCGTGGATGATGTGAAGGATATTGGCTTAGTGTTTTGCAGCGAGGCTTGAGAGCTTTGCGAGAGCGCCTGGAACATCTCTCAGAATGACTCCAAAACGGACGACCCTTCCCGTTTGCGTAAGGGCTTTCTCAATGATCCAATCGAATCCTATTTTGTGCTAATTCGATCTCTTCCCATAGTCTCAATTTCATGAGTTTCCTTCCTCAATAGACTGATCCGAGGCATTCCTGAAATAGGATTTTGATCGACCCATACATCACACCCATAAACTGTCTCTATCGTCTCTTTTGTGATCACCTCTCGAGGAACACCTGTCTTATAGATCTTTCCCTCCCGAAAAAGGATGAGCCGATCACAAAATTCAGAGGCGATGTTCATATCATGTGTAGCCATGATGATGGTGAGCCCCCTCTCCCGATTGAGGGAAAGAATAAGATCCAAGAATTCGATCTGGTGATGGATATCCAAATTGGCGGTGGGCTCATCGAGAAGGATGACCTCCGGCTCCTGTGCCAAAGCCCTCGCAATAAAGACCCTCTTCCTTTCTCCACCTGACAGTTCATCGATAGATCTCTCGGATAACGAAAGAAGATCTGTCCACTCCATCGCCCTTTTTGCAATTTCGAGATCCCTCTCATTTTCGAACATCAGATGGCCCAGATAAGGAGACCTTCCCATTAGGACGATCTCAATCACGCTGAAAGGAAAGAGAGCATAGGCCTCCTGAGAAACAACAGCAATCCTCTTGGCAATATCCGTCCGACTCATCTTCTTTAAAGGAATAAGCTCGAAGAGGACTTCTCCCTGCTGAGGCGAGAGAAGACGGGTGAGGATTTTAAGAAGGGTGGTCTTTCCCGATCCATTGGGACCGATCACACCGATAAACTCCCCTTTTCCAACTTGAAAAGAGACATCTTGAAGCACCCAGTCTCTGTGGTACCGAAATGATATCGAATGTACTTCTATCATAATGTCTTCACCACCTTTCGTGTCCTTAAGAGATAAATGAAAAATGGACCTCCAAAGGCGGCAGTGATCACGCCCACTGGTAACTCAATGGGCGCAAGAAGCGTTCTGGCAAACGTGTCTGAGGCGATGAGAAAGGAGGCACCGATCAATGCTGCAGAAGGAAGGAGGAGACGATGGTCCGGCCCGAAGATCAGTCGAACCGAATGAGGAACAATGAGGCCCACGAAACCGATCAGACCACACACCGAAACAGAGGCAGCCGTGATTAGAGAGGCGAAAAGATAGGAGATCAGTTTCAATCGCTCCACATCCACGCCCATCTGCAGAGCACCCTCCTCTCCGGAGAGGATCAGATTTAAGTGGCGAGCGCGGAGGTAGAGGAAGAAAAAGCCAAAAAAGATATAAGGGAGAATCATGCGGATCGCTTCATAATTGGAGAAGCTGAAGTCTCCCATAAGCCAGAAGATGATGGTATGGAGTTCCTCCTTCTGGGAGATGGAGATAAAAAACATGATCAGAGCAGAGAGAAAGGAACCGATAATGACTCCTGCCAGAAGCAGCGTATTGGGATGGATCTTTCCATCCTGCCTTCCGAACTTGAAGACAATGGCGATCGTCAGAAGAGCCCCAATAAAGGAGGCCAACGGAAGGCCAATGGAAAAGGTGCTCAACCCCATCAGTATGGAGATGATCGCTCCCACTGCTGCGCCGCTCGAGACCCCAAGAATATAGGGATCAGCCAGAGGATTTCTCAAGAGGGCCTGAAAGATAGCTCCTGAGACAGAGAGCCCCGCTCCCACCAGGCCTGCTAATAAAGCCCTTGGAACTCTGAGGGAGAGGATGATCGCCCGCTCTGTTTCAGTCCCAACTCCCTTCAAACCGAGAATCGACTGGAAGAAGATGGCGATCGAACGAAGGGGTTTAACCTTCACACTCCCCAGCGTGATGGAGAAGAGGATGACAAGGCATAAAAGAAGGCTAAGGAAGATTGAAATGACGATGACTTTTTTACGAGTGACGATCTTCATTTAAATCTCATTGAACTATGACCAATGATCATTTTCAACTATTTCTTAAACTTTTCGGGATGGAGGATTCTGGCGATCTCTTCCAAGCCATTAATAATTCTTGGTGATGGCCGATCAATCAGATCGGAATCGATGAGGTGGATACGGCCATTCTTGACTGCAGGGATCATCTTCCAACGAGACCATTCCTGAAGTGCCTTCTGATAGTCGCCTTTGGGGTTCATCGAGCTGATGAGGATGACCTCTGGAGATCTTTTCAAAATCTCCTCCATTCCCAGCCGAGGATACATCTCTTTTTCTTCCCCTGCAATATTTTCACCCCCAGCCAGACGGATGAGATCGTCTGCAAAACTCTGCTTCCCCACCGTGACGATGGGCGCCTCTCCGATCTGGAGAAATATCTTGGGTCGAGGAAGACCCTGAGTGAGTTCGATGACTCGTTGCCTCCTTCGACTCATCCCTTGGACGATTCCCATGGCCTCTTTCTCCCGACCCACGACCTGACCGAGATGCCCAATGCTTTTGAGGACGTCATTAAAATTCTTTGGAAAGATCACATAAGTTGGAAACCCCAGTTTTTCCAAACGCTCCACCATATCCCTTGTGTTTCCGGCTCCGGTGGCAATGATAAGGTCAGGTTTGAGAGAGACGATCCTTTCAAAATCGAGACTGATGTAACTTCCCACCCCAACCTTGGCCTTGGCTTTTTCGGGAAAGTTGCAGTGGATGGAGACACCTACGATCTCCTTATCGAGGCCAAGGCTGAAGAGAATTTCCGTGATATTCGGAGCTAAGGAGACAATCTTCCTTGGAGGATGGGGAAGAAAAACTTCCCTTCCCACCTCATCGATAAATTTTGCGTTGGTTGCAAATGAGAGTGATGGCCATACTGAAAGTAGTGACAGGATCAAAAGAAATCTCTGAGGCAACTTTTTCATTGAAGTTGAAATTTGATCGGAATATTCACCCAACAGGGGATGAACCCATTCCCTTCATTGGCAGGAATAAATCTCCACTGTTTCACTGCAGTGAGGGCAGAACGATCGAGCACCTCATAGCCGGAGGATTTTTTTATTTCGATTTGTCCCACTCTACCATTCGAAAGCACCTCAACCCTTAAAACAACCACTCCTTCGTATCCCCTCTTTCGAGCCTCTTGAGGATAGAGAGGTTTTGGGTTCTCAACATACTTTGGCTGAGCAAAAAAGAGGCCTCTATCAGAGGGGGGTTGGAGTTTAACTATATTCTGGGACTCTTTTAAAGAACTTGTTGGGGGAACAATGTTCTTATGGTCCCCCTTTGATTGAGGCATGGCGATTGAAGGAGTCTCTCTCTTTGAAGGAGCTTCTGTTGTGAATGAATGTGAATTCTTCTCTTCTCTGAAAGTAATGAATGAATCTAATGGTAAGGGGATGTGCATCGCCTCGATCATGGGTTCCTTTACCACATTCTCCTCTTTCTTACCCTCGCCTTCCTGTACCCCCTCTTTAAGTGGGAGTGTTTTGGATTCTTCTACGGGAATAATTTTCTCAACGGCCTGTGAAGGGACCTCTTTTGAGGAAGACGATCCCTCCCTGCTCTTGAGAGTCAAACCCGTCTCCGAGGGCGGTGGTACAGCCATTGCCGTTTTCACGGGCTCTTTTATTGTCTTTTCTTCTTTTCGATGTTGGGGGAGAGGTTCAGGTTTTTCAACGGGAATTCGGGTGGCGACCTGAATAGGAGAAGGTTTTACAGGCTCCAACTCCTTCTTATCGATTGGTTCTTCCTCAATTTGCGTTGGAGTGGGAGATGGATTCTCATCCGACTTTGCTTCCGGAGAAAGTGGGATAGCCACCACCTTGGCCATAGGCTCTTCTACTATTTTTTCCTCCTTTAGAGGTGGAGCAAGCAGTTTCTGTTCTTCAAGGGGAACACTCTTTGCAACCGCCTCGATGGGAGGAGATTCAGACTCCACCTCCTTTTCATATGTGGGTTCGTCTCTATTCTCATTTTGTTGGGGCTTAATTTCTTTGTGAATTATGATTTGTGATTTTTGAACCGTGAAAGGATCTTTTTTATTTATCTCCTTCGTTGGTATTTTCACCTCTGGGATCAATGGAAGCAGGGAAACCTCAATGTTAAGGATTGGAAGTCGATCAATCTTAACGTCTGGAAATAAGATGGAGGTAATGGTGAAAAGGAGAAGATGGAGAGTCAAAGAGATAGAGAAAAAAAGCTTCAGATTCCAAGTTACATTCTTATGCCAAATTTGGATTCTCATACTTCTGCCAAATAAAAAACCCGATCTTCAGAAGAAAGACCGGGGTTTTTCTTACGACACCCTTCACGGCCCTCCATCGAAGACCTATCGTGAAGCGCATTCAGGCAGGTTTTCTGGCTCTCAGATCGTCCTATTCCTTGCCCCTTCCCATCCGTCTACCCTTCCACACATTCGATTGGGCCTTCGGCCCGAGCTCAGGCCGAGGGCTCACGTCGAAGTCTCAGGATCTCAGGATAGTGGCTTTGGCAAGTTTCGTCCCCGATTACAGCGGCGTGGCCGTCCCCGACTCTCACGGGGTTCCCCTTTCGGCAATCAGCCACCTGAATACGAATCCAACTTTTGCATTTAATACCACGAATTTTGAGGAAATGTCAACCCTTCGACTCCCCAGCCTAAAGGCTGGGGCTTGCCCTCGGTCTGAGCTCAGGCCGAAGACTTGGCGCCGTGGAACGGGTCAAATTTATCTGGCATCTTTTTTATTGTTTTGTCATGATGAATGTGGTATGTATTTCATCAGTCAAGAAATTAACCGGGGTAAAGCATGGATAAAGAGTTAAAAGATTTTTTGGATAAGAGGTTCACCGAAGTTGATCAGAAAATCGACGGTTTAGATAAAAAAATTACGCACGCGGATGAAAAGATTGCTAATTTAGATAAGAAAGTTACCCAAGCGAATGAAAAAATTGCTACCTTGGATAAAAAAATCACCCTTGTGGATGGGAAGATTGACAAAAAGACAGAAGAGGTGATCCACCGTTTTCAAGTCATTACAGAAAGCCTGGAAGATAAAATCAAGCAGGTGGCTGAAGGGGTGATAAATCTAAATGAAAAATTTGATCGCCGCATCGACGAAATGAATAAAAATTTAAATCAGAAACACCAAGATGTTTTGGCGGCCATTAAATTTTCTTATGCAGAATTAGACAGAAGAATTACAACGCTTGAAGTCCAAGTGAAGCAACTTGATGAAAGAGTAAAACGCCTCGAATCCCACTGACAAACCTTTTTACTTACCCTTCAACAACTCAAAAATATCAGCATGTTTCCTCATAAAAGTCAAGACAAGTTCAGGATTTCAAAAGGACTCTTATTGGTTATTGGCAGATTTTATATCCCCAGGAAATGGAATCGGTAAAAATTCCCACATGCGGTATATTCCGGGAAAGGCACCGTACAACACGAAGAATGCGGAGGACCTTCATCGAATGAATCTTATTTTCTCTAATTTCCTTACCGATGGAATACGGAGGAAGAATTGACAACCAGGCAAAATTATAGTATTTTTAGCTACATAGGTGGGCTTAGGCCGGAGGGGTGTACCCCCTTTAGTACTTAGAGAAGGCTAACAATGCCAAATTCTTAGTTAAATGGTGATCAATTGAAAGAGTTTCTTTCTCGCGTTTCAAAACCGGTTAGGTATCTTGGCCAGGAGATCAATTCGATCAGAAAAGATCCTTCCCAAGTGAGATTGGAGTTCTGTCTGGCCTTCCCTGATGTCTATGAAGTGGGAATGTCCCATCTCGGAATCCAGATCCTCTATGACATCCTGAATGGAAAAAGATGGGTTGCCTGCGAAAGGGCTTTCGCGCCATGGGTGGATATGGAAAAGGTTTTAAGGGAGAAAGGAATTCCTCTTTCTTCCCTCGAATCGTCCATTCCTCTCAATCAATTTGATATCTTGGGTTTCTCCCTCCAATACGAACTCTGTTTCACCAACGTCCTCAATATGCTCGACCTCTGCGGCATTCCCTTCTTCTCAAGAGAGAGAGATGACCGATTTCCTCTCATCATCGCTGGAGGTCCAACGGCCTTCAATCCAGCACCCATTGCCGATTTCTTCGACGCCATGGTCGTTGGAGATGGTGAAGAAGTAGTCCTCGAAATCTGTGATCTGGCACTTCAATGGAAAGAAAACAAAGGCAGGAAAGAGGACCTTTTGAAATCACTTTCTCAGTTGGATGGGATCTATGTCCCCAGTCTCCATACAGAGGGTCAAAAGGTTCGTAAAAGGTTTGTCTTCGACCTCAATCAAGTTCCCTTTCCCACCTGCCCGATCGTACCCTACATGAGGGTCGTTCATGACCGTCTCAGTGTCGAGATTGCCAGGGGATGCAAAAGGGGATGCCGTTTTTGTGAGGCAGGATTCATCCACAGGCCTTACCGAGAGAGAAGTCCGAAGGTGGTTCAGGAGATTCTCAACACTTCGCTGAAACGAACAGGTTACGAAGAGGTCTCCTTGCTCTCCCTCAGTACAGGAGACTACTCCTCCATTGGGCCTCTCGTCTCTACTTTAATGGACCGACTCGAATCGAAAAAGGTAGCTGTCTCTTTTCCCTCTTTAAGGATCGAGAGTGTGATGGGGCATCTCGCAGAGCAGGTGAAACGGGTCAGAAAAACAGGATTCACCGTTGCGCCAGAGGCTGGTACGGATCGACTTCGGAGGGCGATCAACAAAGAGATGGATGAGAAGATCCTTTTTCAAGGATTGGCAGATCTCTTTTTAAAGGGCTGGAAGAACATCAAGCTCTATTTCATGATGGGTCTTCCCACAGAGAGGGAGGAAGACTTAAGAGGGATCATCGATCTATCGAGAAAGATCTATTCTTTAGGAGAACGGCAGAAGATCCATCCCAACATAAGCGTCAGTATTTCTACCTTCGTCCCGAAACCGCATACCCCCTTCCAATGGGAGCCACAAATTTCATTGGAAGAGATGAAAGAGAAACTTCGTTTTTTGAGAGAAGAGTTAAAACGAAACCGCCTCCAGTTCAAGTGGCAGGATCCCCATTTAAGCCTCTTAGAGGGAATTTTTTCGAGAGGGGATCGAAATCTTTCTCGAGTTTTGGTCGAAGCTCATCGGATTGGATGCCGATTCGATGGGTGGAGTGATCAATTCAATTATTCCTTGTGGCTGGAAGCCTTTGAGAGGGCAGGAACAGAGATAACCGCCTATGCACAAAGGAAGGATTTCGAGGAAGCCCTTCCCTGGTCTTTCATCGAGACGGGAATCGAGCCGAATTTCCTCTGGGAGGAACGGCAGAAAGCTCTGAGAGAGGAGAGCAGTCCTCCATGTCCAGGAGGAGATTGTCGTTGGTGCGGGATCTGTAATGGGAAAACCATAAGGGTGAAAGAAGGCCATCCTGATGAGATCCGATCTCCCGAAGGGAGAGGGAGAGGAGAAATTCGAAAAAAGGGAGCCAAGAAAAGGGTCCGTTTGAGATTCTCCAAAAAAGGGGAGATTCGGTTCCTCAGCCATTTGGAACTTGCCCATCTCTTCTATCGAGCCTCAAAGAGGGCTGACCTTCCTCTATGCCATTCCGAGGGTTTTCATCCGATGCCCAGGATCATCTTCGCCACAGCGCTTCCAGTTGGGGTGGAGAGTTTGATGGAGATCGTCGACCTAGAATTGAAAGGCCGATTCACCCCTCTTGAGGTTATGGAGAGGCTAAATTCTGTGCTTCCACAGGGGATCAAGATCATAAAGGCCGAGGAAGCTCCAGTTTCTTCTCCACCCTCATCCCTCCTTCATCGGTCGGTCTATTGGATTCCGTTGGACCATCTCCTTCTAAGGGAAGAGGCCGTCAGAAAGATCAAAAAGGCTTTGGAAAGGAGCGAATTTTCGATTCATCAGGAGAGAAAAGGCAAGAAGAGGATCGTCGATGTTCGGCCTTTGATTGAGAACATGGAAATAATGGAGAACGGCGGGAAACCGGATGGCACCCGCAGCTGGGGAATAAGACTCACCCTCCGAAATGAGGGAACGAGGACGGCAAAGCCTTCAGAGATTGTTGGAACCCTGTTGGGTTTGGATGGAGAGGCACTTGCCCAATGTAAGATCGTAAAGCTGGAATGATGCCGACACGAATCACGAGACACGGTCACGTCGTTTTTTAATCGGAGCGGATTATGGCGAATGAGTTGATCATCAATGTAAGGCCACAGGAGACAAGGGTTGCCCTCTTAGAGGACCGGGTCCTTGCAGAACTCTATATCGAGCGCGCCAAGGACCGGGGGATCGTGGGAAATATCTATAAGGGAAAGGTCGTGAAGGTGTTGCCAGGAATGCAGGCCGCCTTCGTTGATATCGGATTGGAGAAGGCTGCCTTTCTTCACGTGACGGATGTCTATGGCGGGATGGAAGATTATGAGGAGATGGGTTTTCAAAGAGAGGAAATGACCAACTATTTCAATCCATCCTCACAGATCGAAGATCTCCTCTCCGAAGGCCAAGAAGTCCTGGTTCAGGTTTCTAAAGAACCTCTTGGCACAAAGGGAACACGAATCACCTCCCACATCACACTGCCCGGCAGGTATCTCGTCTTCATGCCTACCTTTGATCATGTCGGCATCTCGAGAAGGATTAAGGATGAGAAGGAGCGGAGGAGGTTAAGGGAGATCCTCCAAACCCTCAAACCCTCTTCCAGCGGCTTCATTGTCCGGACGGCAAGTGAAGGAGCAGAACCTGACGAAATTCGAAATGACATGGAGTTTCTTCTCCATCTCTGGAATAACATCCAGAAGAAAAAAGAAAGCTCAACTGCCCCTTCTCTTATCCACATCGATCTGACCATGGTCCTCCGGGCCATCCGCGACATCCTCTCTCCCCAGGTCAACCGGATCATCATCGATTCCAAAGAAGAGTATGAGAATATCATCTCCTTCATCAATACCTATATGCCCAAGCAAAAGTATGAGATTTCCCTCTACGAAACAAAAGAGCCGATCTTTGACGGCTATGGCATTGAGATGGAGATCGACAAGATTTTAGGTAGAAAGATTTGGCTCAAATCCGGAGGTTATATCGTCATCGACATGTCCGAGGCCCTCGTGGCCATTGATGTGAATACCGGGAGGTATGTGGGGAAGAGGAATTTGGCCGACACGATCCTCAAGACCAATCTGGAGGCCGCGAAGGAGATCGCCTACCAGTTGAGGCTTCGAAATATCGGCGGGATTATCATCATCGATTTTATCGACATGGAGAGGGAAGGGGATCGGGAAAAGGTCTACCAGGCCCTGGAGGAGGCCATCAAGAAAGATCGGCAGAAGACCACGATCTTTAAAATCTCGGAACTGGGGCTGGTGGAGATGACTCGGAAGCGAACACGGGAGAACGTTTCGAGGATTCTCGGCGAGCCCTGTCCTTACTGTGAGGGAGCTGGCCTCGTCAAATCGAAGACCACAGTCTGCTACGATATCTTTCGGGAGATCGAGAGGACTTCTTCTGAATTGGGAGGTCATAGCATCATGGTAGAAGTCAACCCAGAGGTCGCAGACCTTCTTTACGAAGAAGAGAGGGCTGGCGTCGAAGAATTGGAGCGAAAACTGAGGAAGAAGATTGTGATCAAGGGAAAACCCGGATTTCACCAGGAACAATTCAACATCGTCGAAGTCTAATCACCTCCACTTCCCCACCCCTACAAGTCGGGGCAGATATTTTGGGCAGGGTTTTGGTGGTTGTTTATGCTTATTCGGGTGAGGATGAAATTAGATTGATTTCAGCCAGGAAGGCAACTCCAAAAGAGCGGCAAGACCAGAATCACGATCTTTATTGATACGGATATATTGGAGTGGTTTAGGGATGAAGCTGAGCGCGAAGGCCGAGGATATCAAACAGCGATAAACCAGGCTTTACGAAATTATATCAAGCAGGACAGACGGCCCATTCAAGATATTGTAAGAGAGGTGGTACGAAAGGAATTACGAGTAATAAAGAAAGCAATCTAATCGATCCAGTAACTCGTCACGACTTACGCTTTACGATTTACGAATGAGTATTTACGCTATAGCACTCTGCGGTTTTTAATTTAGTGTAATGGAGAGCCTATTCTCAAAAAGAATGGGTTTTTTTGTTTAATACCCTCTGAATCCCATAGTTATTTTTTCAGATTTGGTGTATATAATAATAAAAAGATTAGGAGATTAAACCTATGAAAGAATTCGATCGTATAACCATTGACCCGGAAATTTGCCTTGGCCAACCCACCATTCGTGGAATGAGGATAACCGTTTCAGTTATCCTTAAGCAGATCGCCAGTGGGATGACGACGCAAGATATCTTGAAAGCTTACCCAGAACTTGAAGAGGATGATATTGTTCAGACTTTAAAGTATGCAGCCTGGCTCTCTTCCGAAAAGGCGAAACCGATTCCTCTGAAAGGGGTCGCAGGTGCCTGAGCTTGAATTCCTTGCTAATATGAACATATCTCCTTTAACAGTAGAACAACTAAGAAAGCATGGATGGAATATAATTCGAGTACCTGAAGTGATGGATAGAAAAAGTAAAGACACAGAGGTACTTGCCTATGCAAGAGAGTATAACAAAATATTAACCTGAATCCTGCGTGAAAACTATGGATTAGGTCTTTAATTTCTCAATCTTCTTTATGGCATATTCAAAGGCATCCTTATACAAGAAATTAGCCGGTAGTTTTAAGGTCGGTCTATTG
>Ga0315312_1000179_pt1 | contig 98389 bp, 99 predicted proteins | sample TDP7_MG_FD_203629 | JGI IMG/M metagenome (GOLD analysis project Ga0315312, IMG submission 203629) | Freshwater sediment microbial communities from Lake Towuti, South Sulawesi, Indonesia - TDP7 | ecosystem: Environmental > Aquatic > Freshwater > Lake > Sediment | place: Indonesia: South Sulawesi...
GCTGGGTTTAGACCGTCGTGAGACAGGTCGGACTTTATCTGCTGGGAGTGTTGGTCGCCTGAGGGGAAAGGGTCCCCAGTACGAGAGGAACGGGACGCTGCAGCCTCTAGTTTACCGGTTGTCCGATAGGGCATTGCCGGGCAGCCACGCTGTTGGTGATAAGGGCTGAAAGCATCTAAGCTCGAAGCCCATCCTGAAAATAGGCGGCCATTCCCGACACAGAATAGGCTGGGTAACCAGACCTATGTCATGGGACGAGGGCTCCCATACAAGATGGGGTTGATGGAGCCGGGGTGTACGCATCAAGACTTCGGTCGAGGTGTTCAGCCTGCGGCTCCCAATCGCCCGAGGTGTCGGGCTTATTTTTGGGTTATAGGCGTCTGGACGATATTATTGAGGAATGCGCAAAAAGTATAGGGCATAATCGGTATTGTGTCTGCATGGTGTTTATTGCAGAATGTGTCTTTTTCAGCCTATTCTTTAGCTTAGGCTCTTTTTTACTTTCAATAGTTGCTGTTTTAAGTTAACAAGGTCTTCTTTGGCGACTTTCCATGTTAGGTCTAAGTCAACGCCGAAGTATTCGTGGATTAGAATGTCTCTCATTCCAGCTATTTTTCTCCATGGAATGTTTGGATGCCTTTGCTTTGTTTCGTTTGGAATGTTTTTGGCTGCTTCTCCGATGATTTCTATTCTTCTGATGACGGCGTCTTGGGTTTGTTTTGAGTTTAAGAATTCCTTTTTTGTTTCTTTTGTGTATTCTTCTATTCTGGCTATGCTTTCCAAGATGTGTTCGATGAAGATTTTGGGGTCTTTTTTCATAGAATCACTTTTTGTTCTTTTAGAATTCTGTCTTTGAGAAGTGGATGTAAGGAATTGTAGGTTAAAACGTCTACCTTTCTGTTTAGGGTTTCTTCTAGTTCTATTTTTAATCCTGCGAGGTCGAGGAGGCTCTTGTTTCCTTTAAACTCTATGAGAAGGTCTATGTCGCTGTCTTCTTTTTGTTCTCCTCTTACAAAGGAGCCGAAAACTGCGGCTTTTTTGACTTCGTAGCGTTCTAATATGGGAATGATTTTGTTTTTTAAACCCTCTAGCTCCGTGTTTAGCATACTATCACTTGAATTGTGTTAGGCTTTTTTCTTTTCTTAGTTGGAAGACTTTGTGCTCTCCGTTTCTTTTATGAAAGATGGAGAACACATCAATCTCTGGAATGGCAAAACATAGTCTTTTTTCGAGTTCCTTAACTTCAGCTGAGGCTTGAAGTATCAGATTGAAGCTCCCCTTGGTGATTTTGGGGTAGTTGGCGCTGTGCGGGTCTCCTTCAGGATGAACTTCTGCCATAATTCGCAATCTTGGTTTCACTGAGGCTTTCTCTATCGTTTGTGATTGTGCTATTATAGTTTGGTCTGTGATGTGAGAAAATGCTTCTGCAGCGTTTTTAAGTATTTCAGGCGGCATTTCTATTTTCTTCTTCTGCAGATGCTGTCTCAGAACGTTCATGAGCATCTGATAGTAAAGGTGTTCCTTAGGTACAGTCTCAAAGAAAGAGCCATCAACCAAAGATACTTTGACCTTGTCACTCTCGTTGTGTGTCCTTATGAGATAGAGGCATTTTCTTTCAAATGTGAAGTAGCGTTTGTCAATGGCGAGTTTGCCGTCTTTTGCTGAAGCGATTCTTGATACAAGATGGTCGCCATTAACTACATCTATCTCTTCCAAGCTTTTGTTTTTGGTTGGGATTGTGGAGTTGAAGGATGAGATGCTTGGACCCTTAGAATCTTTAAGTTCAATTAAGCTACCCCCAAGGTATTGTTCGCCCTTTTTTTGGACCTTGAACAGAAAATCAGGAAAATGCTGTGATCGAGAATATAACAGCCTCTTTTCGATTCTTTGTTGTTTCAACCAGTCTTCAGTAACGTTGTCCCAGAAATCAAAGTTGTATTTCTGTTTAGCCTCTCCGCGGTTATCGATATAAGCTAAGTCCTTTCCACAAGTCGCTATAACGAACTCCTCTAACGGTGAATGGAGGTTGATTTTTCCCTTCTTCAGATTGGCAGCAATTCTCTCAAAGAGACAAGCTGCATCAATTAGAGATGTCAAACAAGTCTCTCCTGCTCTGTAATGACGCTCTTTAGCTTCCAGATTTGTTTCAAGTTGGGTGTGAATCGATAATAATCGTAGTTTGGAGTCACATTGTCAGAGGGTCTTGGAGATTCCAGTCGGCTTTTTATGATTTTGACATATTCGGGGTCTATTTCTATGCCTATCGAGTTTCTTTCTAATTGGTGTGCAACAACCAGAGTGGTTCCTGTTCCTGCTAGAGGGTCGAAAACAGTGTCTCCTGGAAGAGTTGATGAAAGAATTATTCTCAAAAGCAATGCTACCGGGCTTTGTTGAGTATGGGCTCGGTCGCCTTTGCTATCTCTTATAGCTTCTTCACCCGCAAAGTATCCAGATGTCAACTCTCTTATGTCGTCCCATACATCTGTGATGTAAACACCATTTTCTCTTTCGTATTTGTGTTCAGGTAATGGCGGCAGATCTATGCGCAACTTGTTGAAAACTCTTGGTTTTTCACCTTTGGTAGCGTAGGCTATAATTTGATATTGTTTTGAAAATCTTGAGTTGCCCGGCACCGCTGATGTCTTCTTCTTCCATACTATGAGGTTCTGGAATGTCCAGCCAGTTTTTCGTAGCACCCTCAACACTCGTTCAACATTTTTTTCTCTCTGCATGAAATAGATGGCTCCACCTTCGACAGTCGCATCGTGTACCTTCAGCAGAATATCCTTCAACCAGCTCCAGTACTTCCATGCAGGTTGATTATCATCGAAAAATCGATAGTCTTTACCCTGTCTGTAAGGCGGGTCCAAAAAAGTGAGGTGAATATCAGTAATGGCGCCCTCATTAAGAAATTGAAGACAGTCTCCCTCGAGCACTTTGTACGTTGCTGTCTTATATTCTGGCTCCAATGCAATGGGCAAAGTTTCTTCTTTTTTAAGTGAGACGACGCTATTTTGCTGAGCTTCTTCTAGCTCTACTATGTAGCCATTTTCTGTTTTGCTGAGCTTTATCTTTGTGCCAGCAGGGAATCTATTCCTAAGATAGGAAGACCAAAGTCTTCCGAACCTGTCAAGTCGAGCTGGATTACCGTTCAAAGACGTTGAAAAAGGCAGGTTAACATTGCCTATCAATTCGGATTGATTTTCTCTGGGAATCTGGATGAATCCTCGGAGAGCCTCCATCTTTTTTAGAATTTTGATTGCCATTCGCATCCTCTTTACTAGAGTTGTTTCTCTTCTAATAAGTTTAATTTTTCAGGCTATAAGTAATCAAGAATTTAAAATGGATGAGCAACTTGAAACTAACAAAAAACAGCACACAATCCTTGGAATAACAAAAATGGCAGAAACACCAAAAAGTAAGAATGTCTTAGTAGTGCCAGCTTCGAGAAGGAATAAAAATGCCACTTAAATGTCCTTTTTGCGGACAGGGTCGAATAATAGTGAGACAAACCGTTAGCTACTATGAAGAATATGAATACAACACAGGTGATACGGAATTCCAGCAACCATCCTGTCAATGGAGCTTTGAGACAGAAGGCATCTACTGCCAAAAATGTAAAGAAACATTCAAAGACATCGAGGAACTAGAACAAGCACAAACAATGACCTTTGAACAATTTAAGAAAGCGCTTGCTAAGTACTGCGAAGATTTTACAGTTGGCTATCAAGAACAACCGACAGAACAAGACCTAAAAGACTTATACAAAGATTTCTTAGAATCTGGTAAAACTCTAGACGAATACTCAAAAGAAGATTGCTAACAAGAAGATGGTGTTGAAATGCACAAAACTTGCTGTGCTGTTGAATTCGAAGGGGAGGAGCTTTCTTTTTTAGTTGATTTTCTTGTTGATGACCTTCGTGTTTGGAGTGAAAAGGGCTTTGAAAGTGAAGATGAGAAAGAGCAATTCCAACAGTTAGTCAACGTGGTAAGTAAGCTACGTGAAGCAACAGGAGAAACCACCACACTATTCCTCTAATCACGTTAATAACAGACAAACTCTAGACTCGCCTCAACCCGTCTGAACCACTCTCAACAAACATATTTGGAGCATATTTGGATCATATTAGAGGGGGTCTAGCCTCATGCGCACACACACAAACAAACACACATCACTAATCTTATATCCTAACAACAAAAACAAAACAAACAGAAGGACTATTCTTCAATGAACACCCAAATCAAAAAACTAATCAAACAAGAACTATCAGGCGAAAACGCCAAATCATACATAGCAGAAATCACACGCTTCCACCGAATCCAAGCCTCCACCATGTTCCATCAAGCCGCACAACACGTTCAAAACACACTACTCAACATAGGACTCAAAAACGCAAAAATCGAACAATTCGAGTCAGACGGCGCCAAAAAATACTGGACTCACATATCACCAATGGGCTGGGAAGTAAAAAACGCTGAACTAAAACTAACCGAACCCGAAGAACGATTAATCGCAAGATACCAAGACACACCCACATGCCTACACACATACAGCAACGCAACTCCACCAGAAGGAGTCACAGCCGAACTCATCGACGTTGGAAAAGGAACCAAACCCGAAGACTACGAAGGAAAAGACGTCAAAGGAAAAATCGTCTTAGCCACAGGCAGAGCCAAACAAGTACACGAACAAGCAGTGTACAAACGAGGCGCAGCAGGAGTCATAACAGACACACTCGCCTACGAACAAACCAACGTTCGTGAAAGCATCGACATCCCAGACGCCCATTCTTATCAAAGCATATGGCCCACAAAAGAAGACGCAGATAAAGTAACCTTCGGCTTCTCCTTAAGCAAGAGACAAGGAAACCACCTGAGAGAACTGCTCAAAACAAAAAAATCAGTGAAACTTAACGCCAAAGTCGAAGCCAAATTGTTCCCAGGAAATTTAGACGTTGTCACAGCATCAATCCATGGAGCGTCGAAACCAAACGAAGAAGTATTCTTAATAGCCCATCTATGTCATCCCCAACCAAGCGCCAACGACAACGCCTCTGGCAGCGGCTTACTCATCGAAATCGCACGAACAATACAAAACCTGATAGACCAAGGCAAGATTGCTCGACCTGCAAGAACAATAAGGTTCATGTGGGTGCCAGAAATCAGCGGAACAGTTGCCTACCTTTGCACACATGAAGACATGCTCAGCCGATTCGTGGCTGGAATCAACTTGGACATGGTAGGCGAGAACCAAGAACTCTGCAAATCAACACTATCAATCGACAGAACACCCGACTCATTACCATCCTACCTCAACGATTTAATGCTAAACCTCGTAGAACAATCCGTGAAAGAATTTGACATCTCAACCAACTTCGGCTCTGCTTCAACATTTAGATACACTGAAACTACACACTCAGGAGGAAGCGACCACCACGAATTCGTAGACTCAACAATAGGCGTGCCATGCGTCATGCTCCTACAATGGCCAGACATGTTCTATCACACCAGCATGGACACAATCGACAAAGTCAGCCCCGACAGCCTAAAACGTGTAGGATGGATTACCACAGTCGCAGCACTAACACTAGCAAACGCCGGCGTCGAAGAGGCTTTCTTTCTCGCCAATGAAACATGCTCACGTGGAACAGCTAGAATCGAAGACGCACAACGACAAGCCACGCAGGCTCTGTGGAACAACAAGAACGATCCCAAATTGAGAAAAGATCTACAAGAATTAGCGAAACAACTAACTAAAACAGCTGATCAATTCAAGAATAAAATTGAGCATGCCAAAAAACGAGAGACAGAAGCAGTGCATTCGATAAAACGTTTGGAAAGTAACTCGGAACTAGATAATTTTATTGCAAGACTGTGCAAAAACCTCGCAGACCACGCAACTCAAGCCCAAACAAGAATTGAGGAAACACTCGCTCTAATCACAAAATCAGTTGGTGCAGCTGTTCCTGCTCATTTGGAAGAGTTAGAAGCTGAAAAAGAAGCGAGGAAAATCCTTCCTAAGCGAATGTTCAAAGGCACATTGTCGACGGAGACTTTCAGACTACTATTAGGCGAAGAAGAATACAACTGGTACCGCGAACAAGGAGAAAAAGACCCAGACTTCAACAAGAAAGTAGCAGGAATTATCAACTACATGAATGGGAAAAGAAGCCTACACGAAATCCTTGAAGCAGTTTCAGCCGAATACTCCGAGGTTACAGCGGAACAAGGGATAAGGCTTCTACAAGACCTCGAAAAAACGAGCCTTGCAACAAGACTAGACGTGCTATAAGCATTAAACTATCTGATTTGCTAAGCCAATGTATTTGTGTAGAACAACTATACGAAAATATTTATTAAATATTAAGATGCTCTATTCTATTGACGAACACAGAGGGATATCCAATTGTTAAGGAGCGTGGTTGATTCCTGTATGCGTTGTGGACGTGTAGTTTCTGTGCCCGTTCGGTTGACTGATTTATCCCGCAAACCCGTGGAGGAAACTTACTACGCTTGTCCTTTTTGTTTCTCCCGCCTAAATATAGAGGATGCGCGTGACCATCTTGAGCATTCGCATGCTGATGAGGTGTCTTCTTTGTCGTCGGTTAAAGTCTTGGGTTTGCATGGCGAGAAAGACTGTGAAAGGAAAGCCGCCATGGCTGCTTCAAGTTGCACACATGAGTTTGGATATTTGAGTCGTCGTCCAAAGGATTCAGTTATTCCCGATGACTGTTTGATTTGTCCGAGGATCTTGCAGTGTATGGCTAAGTCTTTTTGAAGCATTTTGGGAGGTGAACCAGCGTGAATGGTGGGGCGATTTTTCTTGTGTTCTTTGTTTTGTTTACCGTAGCCTCCTATGCTGTGCCTGTGCCTTTGTTTCCTGGAAACCTGATTGCTGCGTTAGGGGTTATTGATGTGCCGACTGCTTATTCTCCTCTTGTAAGTGCTGTTGTTAACGGCGTGGTTTACGGGTTTGTGGTTTGGCTAGTTTTTGTGCTTGTCAGTCGAAGATTTGAAGAGCCTAAGGTTACTTATGTCAAAAAAAGGAATCAACGCAGTGCAAGACGAAAATAGATTATCTAGAGTTGTTGCTTAATTTTTCTTGTGTTCGTCATCGGGAGCGCTCCCAATAATTTTCTTTCTAACTATGATGACTCTATTTTTAGGAAGTGTGTTGCATTCAAGTTCACTAAGGCATGTGTTGACGGTGCCTTATTTTTGAAACTTTGATTTAGCCTATGGCTAAGACGCCCTCAAAGACTTTTTCTTCTGGCACCCCTAGCTCACGTGCTAGCCAAAATTTCAGCAACTTAGCGTCGCGAGGAAATTCACCATTATAGGTTAGTACTCGTCCATCCTTCAATGCGTCGGCTTGAAAGCTTTTCTCGGCTTCCTTCAACAAAAACGAAACTGTCTCGGCGCCTACAGCCAATGCCTTAAAGTCCTCCCACTGTTTGCAACGCACAATGACGGGTGGACCTCGAATGTGAGGTATCTCTTTGGGTGACGCCAGCTCCTTAATTAAGCCTGCAACTTCTGATTGGATTAGAGCTAAGCGCTCTTCAACTCGTTCAACCTTGTTTGCCATTTCGCCTCCGGTGCCTAATTTTCCTGCGACTTTGCTTAACTCGCCTATTAAGCGGTCTAGGTCTTTTTCATGTTCTTTTAGGACGCTGATGATGAAGTCTAGGGCTTCTAGGGCTTCGTTCTTGCCTGGTTTCTTCGCCATTAATTATTCCTCATGTAGCCATGCAAACTTGGAAGTCAAGTATTATACTGGTTGACTGCTTAAATAAACATAATGCATTGTCAAACAATATCATGGTGAAAGTACCCATATACATACTTGCAATAATATACCCATAATCTAAATGTGCTAGCAATGGTTAGTGTTCTGTTTTTGTGTGTGCGCAGGGTGGTAGACCCCCCTCTAATATGATTCAATTAGAATCCAAATATGAAATGAATCATTTGAAAGGTAGAGGAAGAGTGGGGTTGGTTGGGGGTTTTTGGTGAAGCTAAGTTTTTCTTGTTTAGTTTGTGGTAGGAGCAACGATCATCTGTAAAAAAACAAGAATACCTGAAAAGTCAACCTGTCAAATATAAACGTCAATTTCACAGCGCCATTAGAAAACCAGAATATGTCAGTAACTGCAACAATCACCTATCTGAAATACACCTTATCTAGAAAAAATGTCTATAAACAAACTAGGAAACGACAACTCAAAGGAGAAGAAAGCAAAGATGCTTGAGGACCTAACCGTTCAAGCGGCTCAAACTCTTCTAACCCTGTTCTGGTTCCTACTTACAATCATAATCTTAACTGCTATTGCCACAACCAGAACCACACCTAAAACACAAAAGTAACAGCGAACACAACATACCGAGAATATTGAATTTTATATCGTAATACTTAATAGACCGTGTTCTCTCTCACTTCTGTAGCCACGTATAACACTTTCGAGGCTTGACAAAAGGTGACTCTTCCACGCAGGTTGGAACAGAGCTCAGCTTCCATACTGCAAAAGATTAAGGAAAGCCTTGACCGACTCAACGAAAAGATAGAGGTCATGATTGAGATTCAGAAACATGGACAGCAAACATCGAGTCAAGGAGGCATCCCCGACGTTCTCGACGTTATGACGTTGCTGTCTCTCCCCGATCATCTGAGAAAAACAGCTGTGACTCTGTGCAAACTAGATCAAGCAACAGCGGATGAGGTAGCGGAACAGACTAAGCGGGCTAGGGCGGTGGAAAGTGGCTATCTCAATCAACTGGTCCTGATGGGCTATGTGAAGAAGGAGAGGCGAGGGCGAAAAGCGTACTTCTACGTTGACAAAGAGCGAGAAGAAAAGGAGGCGACTAAAACTTGGGAAAGATCATAGCTATACATTCCTACAAAGGCGGCACCGGCAAAACACTGTTAGCTGTTAACTTAGCCGCGCTGTACGCCAACCAAGGCAAGGGCATTGCTCTCTTAGATCTTGACTTTCGAGCTCCGAGTCTTCAAGCAGTTTTCAAGGTGCACAACAATGAGTATTGGCTTAACGACTATCTTAACGGTGTCTGCGAGATAAAGAAGACTTTGAAAGACTTCTCTTACTCGCACGCTAAAAGAGGCAAACTTTTAGTCGGGTTTGCAAACCCAAGCACTGAAGCCATTCGTGAGATGACCGCTAAGGATAGAAAGTGGGAAATGAAAGCTTTGGGTAGGCTTCTCTCCTTAAAGAACTCGCTTCTTAACGACATGCAGTTAGACTACGTGATTTTTGACACAAGCCCAGGGCTTCAATACTCATCAATAAACGCTATCGTAAGCGCTGACATAGCTCTAGTAGTGTCTGGCACAGACATATCCGACATAAAAGGAACACAGAGAATGATTGACGAACTCTATGATCTTTTCGAAAAGAAAACAGGGTTAATAATGAACAAGGTGCTCACTGAGGTTTTATCATCCAAAACACAACGCTCAGATTTAGCCAAACAACTCATGAACAATTATAATTTGCCCTTAGTTGAAATGATACCATGCTTCTGTGACATTCTGAGAGAAGGCGGAACTAAGTTATTTGCTACAGAGAATCCTGACCATCCCTTCATCAAGACCTTAGACCGAGTAGCCTTGGCAATAGAGAACCTTTAGCCTTCAGCATCACTTTTCTTAAGGTATTTGTCCCTAACTTTCCTTGCCTGTTCAATGTATCCTTTCAACCGTCTAATCTCAATTTTTTTCTCAGGCAGGGTCTCAGGAGCGTACATAAGGGGAAGAACAGCTAAAAAGAGGAAGAAACTTGCGAAGGAAAAAGCCGCATATGGGTCAATAGGGATGTAGGGATACTGCAGTGTTTGTATCATGTTGCCTATGATGAAGGGAATGCCCCCAATTGCATAAGACTTCTCTTTAGCAACAACTAGAGGTAATTCTCCCCACAACATTAAGATAAGAACCACGCTAAAGGTCCCCCAAGCTATACCGTCAATGACAGCGTAGAAGTACCAAGATATCCGCCAGTATGGAGAAAAGCCTAATAGGGCATAACCCAGACCTAATGCAATAAAGCCATATAGGGTCACTCGTTTTCTTCCTATGAAATCAGCCAAAAAACCTGCGAATAAGGCAGAGAAGCTGCCAATTATGAACGAAAGTATTACTAAGTCATAAAAACTTGAACCGAAGGTATTCTGCAATGTTGGCGCTTCCAAACCGTTAACTAACGAAAACATCATCCAAGGAATGAAATAAAGAGTGTAAGACCTGTTGTATAGGATTGATTTGTAACTAGCGGCTTTCCTTTTCTGGTCGTTCACCACTTCTTCAGGTTTTAACCAAAGAAAGAGAACTAGTCCAGAAGCTCTCCAAATAGCAGAAGCCACGCCTTGCAAAGCTATGTCAAGCCTGGAAAGGTACATGGCAGAAATGAAAATGAAAAGCTGAATTGAGAAAAAAATTATCCCACTTAGGCGCCCTCTGTTATCAATTGTTGTGCAGTTTGTAAAATAGGATAGGCATGAAGGCATGCCAAGTCCGAATGATGTGGCTAAAAGAAAACCCAAAACTAGGGTTTCTGTTACTGTATCGACGTTAAACAGGGCAGGTGTCAGCGAAGAAGCCGCTCCAATAATCATCCATAAGTAGAGAAAACGTAATCTTCCAACCTTAGGAGCGATGATTGCGCCTAACAAACTTGAACCTATAATAGTGATATAATAGAAAGCCCAAACAAGTGTCCTATCTGCTGACACGATGTTAGGGCTGTTCAAAACACCGCGGAGTGCTATGACGTTCATGTTGACCCATACAAAAAAGTTCACCACAAGAATGAAAACTGTAAAGAAATTTCTTCGTGTGACTCCCATCTGTTTTAAGGAAAGCCTTTTCAACATTTAATACACAGCTCAAATGTCCTGTCTTCTGGTTAATTGTTGATGGTAATAAAATCTTTGCAGCTTTTTGTAGATGTGCACAACAAATCTTTTAAGCATATTTGCTGGACATATATACTACAAATGTGGTGAAAGGGTTTGAAGAAGAGACGGCGAGTTCCCGTTAGGCTTTGGTTCTGGCTTTAAGCCTAAAATGGCTCAAACCTAGTTACTAGTGCTGAGAGAAGTAGTTTAATGTAGCTACTATATCTAATTTTCGATAACTGTATACTTGCTTCTTCAGCAAGATCCAACACTGCTTTTTTAAAATCCCTTGCCTCTTGTGTCTTGGAAGCGATTTTCAAAATCTCTTCTGCACTTCGCTTCGTTTTTTTGTCCTGCAAGATTTTCTCTATTTTTTCTCTGTTTTTAGGATTCTTCAGCACATAGAGCAAGGGTAGGGGCAAGCATTCATACTTAAGTCTGTGGAGAAACTCGTCAGAGTCAAGCATGTCTATATATTCGTCTTGCATTACCAGCAGCATGCCTAAGATTGCGCCAAATCTGCTCAATGCATCCATTTCTGCTTTAGTTCCATCGCCTAAAATGGCGCCTATTCGTGCATAGGCTTCAATGTGCGCAGCTTTTTTTCTTGCCACTGTTAGAAATTCTTCAGGAGTTACATCAGCTCTCTTCCGAAGCCCAAGCTCTAGAGATTCAGCGTCTCCTAACTCGTAAAATGAATCTTTCACAATGTTAAAGACAGACGTCACCTTCTCCAATGGAAGTTTTTCAGTTACTGCATGTAACAAGGTGAAACCCTTGAAAAGAAGGAAGTCTGCGACTATTAGGGCAATGTCGCTTCCAAATTTTCCATAAACTGTTGGTTTTCCTCTTTTCTCGGTTGATTGGTCAATTATATCGTCTTGTATGTCTACTGCACCACTAATGAGTATTAAGGGAACAGCTATGGAAGTAGTCAATTCAGGTTCTCCACCCACAGCTTCACAAAATATTGACAACAAAGACGGTCTAGCCAAGTCTTGCCAATACTGAGTCATGAAGTATTCTATTGCTTCTTTGGCTTGTTTACATTCAATTTTTTCTTGAAGCATTTCTTCCTTTGCTATCTCAAGGGCTTTAGAGCCTCGTTTTTTGAAGACTTTCTGGATTTCTTTCATGACTTCTTCCTGACTGGTATCTAGCGATCTCATGCGTTTTTTCTACCCGCCTTTCATGTTTTTTATGGGTAATTGTTCTCTTAAGGAGTCATAATAGGCGAGTAGTACCTGCTTGCCTTTTTTGGTTATTTCGTAGATTTTTCTAACGCGTCCTTTCTGCAGTTCCTTTCTGCTTTTCACGAGGCCTTTCGCCTCTAATTTATTTAACATGGGGTAGAGGGCTCCGTGTCTTAGTTTAACATTGTATGTTGACTGTGTTTCTTTGATGATGTCGTAACCCCATGTTGGTTTGGCTTCCACCAGTCTAAGAATAAGCATGTCGAGAAAGTTCTTGACCAATCGTCGTCTTATTTGCTGTGTGAAAACTTCAACAGACTCTTGGTTCTCCATTCCTATTTACCTGGAACGGTCTGTTATAGTACATATTATTTGGTTATGTGGCTTATTTGGTTATGGATGTTTTATGGGCTTTATGTGTCGATATGACTTGTTTATGTGCGAACCTTTATATCATCGTTTGTGGCATTATAGAATTGAATATGTCTAAAAATAGACATATTGTATACACGTATGACGTAACAACTGTAGAACAAACCTACACATAAAATGGGTGAAAAAGATGGGACCAAAAGCAAGGGAGGTTCAGACAAAGTTAATGAGGGGCCTCCTTGATCTCGTGGTCCTTCAGTTTTTGAAAGCCCATCCCATGCACGGATACCAGATAATCACCAGTCTTCGCAAGAACTTCGGCGTGTACTTCGGTCCAAGCACAATATACCCGTTGCTTTCGGTGATGGAGGAAAACGGATACATCACGAGTCACTGGGACCTTGAAAACGACAGACCCCGCAAAGTTTACAGCATCACCGATCAAGGCGCTGATCTGCTCAACTGCACTGAGGAATCGTTGACCCACATCTACCGCAAGCTGGCGATTGGAACTGGTAAGATTCCGTTCAACGGCAACAACCTAACCTTGAGCGGTTTGACCAACGGCCAGAAAAAATTGAACGGAAATCTCGACGACTTGAGAAATAACAAGTACTGAGACGCATAGTTTTTGAGATGCGTCTCCGTGCATGGGTGGGCAATTATCTAGTAGAATGTCCTCCTTAACTTCTTTGATGAACCGTGCAGTTTTTTAAGCTGTCTTCTTGGTTTTCGCATGTTGCTTTTTCTACTCGCTTTTATACGGTCACGTACATGATTAAGTAGCCTTGTGAATAGGTGTTTAGTTTGAAAGAAGTCGATATGCTGGTTCACAATTGCACCATTGTTACGATGGATAACAGACAGCCAATCATAAAAAAAGGTTTCATTGCGATAAAAAATGGGCAAATCATGGGCGTAGGCGAGAAGCGCCAAGCATCACTGTTGTCGATTAAGGCTGCAGAAACCTTAAACTGTGAAGGAAAAGTTGCGCTGCCAGGTCTGGTGAACTGTCACACTCATGTGGCTATGACGTTGTTTCGAGGATTGGCTGAAGACCAACCGTTAGACAAGTGGTTACGCCACGCTATTTGGCCGCTTGAGGCAAAGTTGAAACGCAGCGACATTTATGATGGCGCTCTACTGGGTTGCTTGGAGATGATTAAGAGTGGCACCACATGCTTTGCCGACATGTACTTCCATGAAGACGTGATTGCTAAGGCTGTTGAAAGAGCTGGGTTGAGGGCAGTTTTGGCGCCTGGAATCATCGAGGCAGGGGATGCTCAGCGAGGTGAAAGAATGTTGAGAGACGCTGTTAGGGTTACTGAAAAATTCAATGGGTTTGCTGAGGGTAGAGTGAAAACCCAGTTGGGTCCTCATGCGCTGTTCTCGTGTAGTCCAAGTCTTTTGAGGCGTGTTCGGGAAAATGCCTTAAAGTTGGAGGTGGGCGTTCACATTCATTTAGCTGAGTCAACGGAGACTGCAGAGGTTTTGGGGGCTAAGTATGGATTGGGTGAAGTTAAATTGTTGGAGCGAATTGGTTTTTTGGAAGGCTTGCCTGTTTTAGCGGCTCATTGCGTGCATTTGTCTGATGAGGATGTTCGGCTTTTGGCTAAGGGTAGAGTTAGCGTTGCTTATAATCCTGTGGCTAACATGAAGTTGGGTATGGGTGCGCCGAGAATTGCTGAGTTGTTAAAGTTAGGCTTGACCGTTGGCATCGGCACGGATGGTCCTGCAAGCAATAATTCATTAGACATGTTTGAGAGTATGAAGGCAGCGGCTTTGCTTCAGAAGGTATTGTATAAGGATTCGGCTGTTTTGCCTGCTGAGACCGTTTTGCGTATGGCTACGATTGATGGGGCGAAGGCTTTGGGTGTTGATGGTTCTGTTGGTTCGCTTGAGGTTGGTAAACGAGCTGACTTGATTCTTGTTGATTCTGAAAAGCCTCATTTGACTCCTACCCATAATTTGTATGCTAATTTGGTATATTCTGCGCGTGGAAGTGACGTGGATACAGTTGTTGTTGATGGTAAGATATTGATGGAAGGGCGTCGTGTGAAAACGTTGAATGAAGCTCAGGTTATGCGGAATGCGCAAAGAACTGCATTGAATCTGGTGAGGTAGTTGAGACTGGATTGAATAGAAAATTTGTAGTCAACGAAATCCAGCAATCCATAAACACGCTTGCAAGTATAAATAACAATAATCAGTTATATTTATGTTAAAGCAATCATTAACCTACTCTTGGAAGCGTAACAATGATGGGACACGTAAGTGTGGAAGTTAAACTTACCAGCCCAACATCCCAAAAAACCATAACCACAGATTCCATAATAGACACCGGCGCAACATTTACAACTATACCAAAAACAATAAGCCAGAAACTAAAACTGCCATCAATCGCAAGGAGAAAAGTCCGCACACCAAGTGGCGAAGAAACCCTAACCGAATCCTACCTAATAATCGAAGTTCTCAACGAAAAAACGGCCACACCCGTGCTCATCAACCCCAAACTTGACCGCGTCCTTATAGGTGTCATAACCCTAGAAGCACTGGCCCTAAAAGTAGACCCCAAAACAGGAAAACTCGAAAAAACCGAACTCTTATTACTCTAGACAACCTGCCAGCTACCGCAGCCTAATAGTCTCTAATAAACTGGGTACCAACACTTCAGTCTGGTACGCTCTTTGAAAGAACCCAGCTAAACTTAGGCATTTAGCTCGTTCACCGTGACAAACAATAATCCTTTCAAGTTTAGGCGCAACTCGACGAATGAAGTTCACAATCTGTCTTCGGTCAGAATGCCCAGAAAACCCTTCGATTGATTCCACTCGAAGATTCACCTTCAAAATCTCAATTTTTCCCTCACTGTTAACGATAGGCGTCTCGGTTAAGCCCTTCTGTACCCTACGTCCCAGTGTTCCCTCAATCTGATAACTAACAAAAACTATGGTGTTGCGTTCGTCGGGTGCAAAATGCTTGAAATATTCGATTACGGGACCACCTTCAAGCATACCAGATGTGGCAATTACAATGCATGATTCGCCCTCCATAATCTCTTGTCTAGCGCTAGGATGCTCCACAATCGTGAAGTAATCAGACTGAAACGGGTTCACGCCTTCATGCAGAATACTGTTTCTAACGTCACGCTCCAAATACTCAGGATAAGCAGTGGTAATAGCCGTAGCCTCAGAAATCATTCCTTCAATGAAAACCGGCGCCTCCTTAATGGCTCCCCGCCTCATGTAGCCGTCGAGAATCAACATTATTTCTTGAGCTCTGCCAACAGCGGGAACAGGAATCAAGACTTTGCCGCCTTTTTCGAAGGTTTGGTTCACGATTGAAGCCAACCTTTCCTCTGCCTCTATCCTAGAAGGCATGACGTCTTGAGGAGCACCGTAGGTACTCTCAGTTAATACGGTCTCAACCCTTGGAAACTGCGTGACTGCGGGCTCCAACAGCATGGTCTTCGAAAACTTGTAATCGCTAGTATAAACCAGATTGTGCAGTCCTTCACCTATGTGCAAATGAGTAATAGACGAACCCAAAATGTGACCTGCGTTGTGCAAAGTCAAGCGGATGTCAGGAGCAATGTCTGTTACCACGCCGAACCGAAGAGGAACAGTGTGAAGCACGGTTTCCCGCACGTCTTTCTGGTCGTATGGAGCCATCGCACCCTGCTTGCTTAAGACATCAAGATAGTCGAGTTGAAGCAAAGTCATCAGACTCGACGTGGGAGCCGAACAGTAGACAGGTCCATCGTATCCGTATTTGAACAGAAACGGGAGAATAGCACAATGGTCAAGGTGAGCGTGACTGATGACAACAGCGTCTAATGTGTCGAGGCTGAATTGAGGTGTATCCAAACGAGGAAAAGCATCTGCAGGACTTGTCGCACCTGGGTTGATGCCGCAGTCAAGCAAGACGTTACTTTCCTTGGTTTGGACCAAGATGGCTGACCTTCCGACTTCTTGAAACCCGCCTAGGGTGGTTAAACGTATGTCGCCTACTCCATAGATTGTGGGTCGAAAGATTCGTTCGCCAATCGAACGGAGAATTCGGTTGCGTTCCTTGCTCTCAGAGTGCAGATAATGGCGCATGTGAGCCATAATCTTCGATGGGATAGGCGGACTTCTCAGCACTCGTGGTCTCCACTTCGTCTGCTTAATGACCTCATGTAATACCGCGCCTTCTTTTCCAATGACTAAGCCAGGTTTCTTGGCTTCAACAACGACTTCGCCTAAGCTTGGGTCAAAATTCACTCCTGTGATTTCTGCTTCTTTTGGAACTATCTCTTGTATCATTTTTTCAGTTTCTTTCTCGGGTAATCTAACTGAAGGGTCAGAGCGCACAACAATTCTTTTTCGGATCAAGCTGACGATTTCAGCTACCAAGTAGCTTTGCTCAACGAGAATCTCAGGTTTTTTTGTGTAAACCGCCAGCATGGGTCCTTCAAATTCTATTCTTGTTACCTCTGCCTCTTTGGGAACGCGTTCAAGGATAGTTTGGCTGATTTCAAGCTTGCTCTTGTCGAAGGTGGTCACGCTTATCTGCCGCTCCATCATGAGGCAGCCATGACGTTGCGCTTTTCTTTTTCAGATAACTCGCGGTAACCCTTCTTGTCGATTATTGAGATGTCGAAACTGTCTCCGCTTGCTGAGTCTCTTTTCATGGCTGAATCGACGGCACGCACAACTATGGGCAGCATGTCTTTGATGGGTGCGTCTTGTTTGTACTTGTCTTCGAGGACTCCATAGGCTATAGGTGAGCCTGAACCAGTTGCCACACATTTTTCTTCTGTAATGCTGCCGAGGGGATCTATTGAGAAAACGTGGGGTCCGCTGTCGTCCATGCCTCCGATTAGAACTTGGGCAACTAACGGTGCGTAACGAGACGAGAATAGCAGGTTGGCGATGAGTCGGGCGGCTGAGCCCACTGGCATTGGGCGGGCTGTGTTGAGTCTGTAGAGTTGGGCGTTGACTTTGAGTATTTCAACGGCTCTTTGAGCATCGGCTACAACTCCAGATATGGTCATGGCTAAGTGGTCGTCGATTCTGTAGACTTTCTTTCCTTTGTGATGTGCCACGAAGTATCCCATGGTTACACGTGTGTCTGAAGCTAAAATGACGCCGTCTTTGCAGATGACGCCTACTGTAGTTGTTCCTTTCAAGACTAATTCTCTTGGTATTTCTGGCATTTTTTTCATTTTCTCCCGAAAATTGAATGCGGAGCTAAAAACTTCGGGTGAAGTTAAGCATCATCTTATCAATACTGACTTATTAATTAGCCTTACGGTATTGCAGCTTACAACAGGCTTTACTGATTCCGTCTCTCTTTTTAGGTCATTACACACCGACTGATTTAAAAATGTATTCGAACCTAAATACTGGGTTATAACCCGCATCCCTTCACGGTGATAGCTGTTGAGTCTAAACCTTCATCGGATGCAGCTTCCCAGAGAAGTTGTCGTTGGAAACAACACTCTCGAGCTTATTGGCGGCATTTGCAAGCGTCTAGGCTTTTCTGGGTCAGCTTTTGTTGTCATGGGTAAAAAAACGTTGGACATTGCTGGAAAAAAAGTCATGGACATACTTGACGATGACAGCATGAGCGTGAATCATTTTGTGGCCAATTCATGCAACCTCGAAGACATTGTACTTATCGAACAGAAAATCGAAGAGTTAAAGCCTCAAGTAGTGTTGGGAATCGGAGGCGGCACAAAAATCGACGTTGCCAAGATGAGTTCTTCGCGTAAGGAGGTTTCGTTCATAAGCGTTCCCACAACAGCTGCCCACGACGGAATCGCCAGCCCTCTTGTTTCTCTGAAAGGATTGGAGAAACCCTATTCTTTGATGGCGCAATCCCCCATGGCTATTGTCGCCGACACAAACGTCATAATCAAGTCGCCTTACCGTTTCACAGCCAGCGGATGCGGAGACGTAATCTCCAAGCTAACAGCAGTGCGCGACTGGAAACTTGCACACGAAGTCAAAGACGAATACTATGGCGAATACGCCGCAAGCTTGGCTCTCATGGGCGCAAGGTTGGTCGTAAAAAACGCAGGTTTAATCAAACCAGGCGAAGAAGAAGGACTGCGGGTTTTACTTGAGGCGCTCATAAGTTGCGGCGTTGCCATGAGCATCGCTGGAAGCAGTCGCCCCTGCAGCGGTTCAGAACACCTTTTCAGTCACGCCCTTGACCAAGTTGCGCCCAAACCTGCCTTGCACGGTGAACAATGCGGTGTAGGAGCCATCATGATGGCACGTTTACACAACATGGATTGGCGAAGAATCCGAGAAACCCTGAAAAAAGTAGGTGCACCCACAACTGCAGAGGAGTTGGGAGTGAAACCAGAACACGTGATAGAGGCGTTGATTCGCGCCTGTGAGATTCGACCCGACCGCTACACAATTCTCAATGAGAGAGAACTCAACAAAGATTCAGCTGAAAAACTCGCCAAAGCCACAGGCGTCATCTAGCCTAAAAATTGTTAGGTTACTTTCTCAATCTTGTATTCGGAGTCATTTTTTTCGCAGTTTGAAAGAAACTTTCAATTTCACCATTTGAGAAAGGTTTCAGTTTTTGGAAACTGGGATCTATGGTTTCAGTGTCTGCTCTGAAGTTTTGTAGGACGTATTTTTTGCACCCCTTTATTTTTTCACATATCTCTTTGATGTCGTTGACCTCGTGAATCGTTGGAACCAATGTTGTTCTGAATTCGTATTCAAATCCGCCTTCTAACAGCGTTTGGGTTGTTTGCTCTATATTCGCCAACAGCGCAGTCGTGTTTGTACCTGATGCTCTAGAATATTTTTTTTCTGAAAATGGAGCCTTCACATCCATTGCAATGTAGTCAATCATCTCTTTGTCGATGAGTTCTCCTATCATTTTTGGGTTGGTTCCGTTTGTGTCCAGCTTCACTAAAAAATCTAACTTCTTAATCTCTTGGCAGAGGGTCGGCAAATTCTTGTGTATGGTTGGTTCTCCGCCAGTGATGACCACTCCGTCAATCCAGCCTCTGTTTTTCTCGAGGTAGTTCCAGATTTTTTCAAACTGAACTGTTGGCATTTGGCTTGGTTGCAGCACTAGTTTGGTGTTGTAGCAGAATGGGCACCGCATGTTGCAGCCTGGAAGAAATATAACCGAAGACACTTTGCCATCCCAGTCTACAAGGCTTACGCCGATGAACCCCTTTATTTCCAAGTTTAGTGCCACATGAAGCTTTGACATGGCATTCACTCTTTGTCTACCATGCTTTATTCATTTAGAATGCTGCAAAGAAGCCGCGTATGCAGTCTTTCGCCGACTGAATCAACGTGTGTTTAACTTCTGGTGGCGCTTCCTCCATCTTTTCTAGTCGGGCAACTCTGAAGTACAACGGCGGATGCGGGTTCCAAGTTATCCAATCCTGAAATCGAATGGCTGGGCTTCGTTCAAACTGCAGTCGGCGAAAACCTATTTTTCTAAGAGCTTCAGCCAAAACTTTTGGATTCTTGATTTTAATGGCTGATTCCAGGTCTGCTCGTGCTTCAAAGAATTTGGCGATGAAGTATATGACGCCTAGTATGAAGATTAGGTAGAGCAAGCCGAAGGTTGCGAAAAAGAATGGGATATAGTTTACCAGAAAGAAGACTCTGAACAAATACTCAGCCGTGACGATTCCAAACAGCACCAGCGGGTCTCTAGACTTGAGATGACTGAGTTCGTGTCCCAAAACTGTTAGAATTTCGTTTTCCTCGAGTTGGACAAGCAAGCCAGTTGTTATTAGCACAATGCCATGGCTGGGACTGGGACCTGCAGCGGCAGCGTTTGCCACCATAGTGTTTGAAATGGCAATCTTTGGAACAGGAAGGTTAAACTTCTCCGTGGTCTCTTTAACAAACTGGTAAACATTCAACGTTTTGGTTCCCATATTCTCAGGTAAACATTCTAAGCCGTGTTTAGCCATAACTTCCCGAGCGGTTTCACACTCAATTGGTTTTCCCACAGCCAATGTTTTTTCATAAATTTCTTTCTTCATCTGAAGTAATTTTTCTCTACTGTATTTTTGCTGAAGTTGTTTGCGTTCTTCTGCGGGTAAGTGATACTGAAGTATGTGAACCCTTGGGTTTTGTTCGGTTACTGTCCATTCAGCCATCGTGCCAAGAAGTTTGTTTGCAAAAAGCACGGCGAGAAACTGACCTCCGACGAGCACCAACGCCGCGATGGGACCTATAACGAGAAATAGAATGATGCTAATAGCAATCAAAAAAACAAATAGAAAGAGAATGTTTCCAAACAATATGCGTTCTATCAGTCTGGCACGCCTAAGCGGCGACTTTTCGGGAACAACAGGCTTTCCTTCAACCCATGCAAAATAGAGCGTGGAGCGTCTCACAACTTCTTCAAAAAACTGAATAATTATGATTAAATCTTCTTTTAAACGGTCAAGAACCGCTGACGGCACGCTGGCATCGCTGGGCTTCATCGTCACTTGAATTGGTTTTCCAGTCTTCATTGTAACGTCGACGTGCCATTTTCCATCAGGATCTAAAGCAGTGAAGCTAAGAACGTAATCGCCATCTACAATTGATTGACTAACGCTAGTGAAGTTTTTTCCGACGGGCGAGACATAGTTTTCGTAGGTGTACTTGATTAACTCGTTGTAGTAGGCAGGTGTCACTTCAGTCTCAATGGTGAAAGAAAACGCTGTCTTAGCCATCGTTGTTCTCTAACCTCACACAATTAAGTAAACTGCTTGCTTCTATTAAAATTGTGGATTTGCGACACAGCAAGACTGCAATTCTTCACTATTTTTACTTTTTCAAGAGTAGGGCTTGGTATCCGCGATTTGGTTTTCATAAACCTTTTATAGGAAGAATGGTTGGGAATACAGCATTGATTGACAATTGGCGGTGCATTGATGGAACCGAGCAAGAAGCCATTGAACGTCTTGACCAAGCGACTGAACACATACATTGTAATTACTTTGAAAAATGGTGTAGAATACAAGGGCACCATGGTTCGCTGCGATGGATACATGAACATTATTTTAGACGGCGCCACAGAACACATGAACGAAAAAATACTAGCCAACTATGGAAACGTTCTAGTTCGTGGAAACAACATCCTATATATTACAATAGATGTGCCACACAAGTAAGGAAAAGTTGGAAATCTTACACTTTTATAGGTTCACAACTCGAAGCGATTCAAAAGAACCCTTCACCATTGCTTCAACGTTCAGCTTTGCCTCAGCCTCTTTAACCTCGTACAGATTAACAACTTCAAGAGACTTTCCTGAGGTTGCCTCACCTTTTTTCATTCTCCGAACAGAGCAGATTTCAAAAACCCCTATCTTTCGAGCCAACTCTTCTATTTCATTTGTATCAAAGCCTATCAAAGGTCTATGAACAGGAAAGCTTTTTAGAGCCTCGTCTTGCAGGCTAAAAATGTGCAGTTTTTCTGCTGCTACATTGAAATATTCTCCAGAGACTATGCCCTCCGCGTGCTTCATTTCAGCCACTCGCTCAGCAATGCGGTACATGATACGTTTTGAGATAACATGGTGCAATTTTCTTGGACAGTTTTGCTCAATCTCAGCTAGGTTTGCGCAATAGGAAACAATGTAAACTTTTCTCGGAAAATTTATAGTCCACTTAAACAACTTTTTCGCCAATTTTATTGTGAGACTCAGACTTGTGTCTTCCTTGTTGCCGAGAGTTTCATTGAAATGCAAAAGCAGAATGGGGCAGCCTCTTTTTAGCGCCATCCAGCAAGCAACTGGCGAACTTATGTCTTCGTTTAATAGACACACGACTTTGGGTTGGGCGCCTAAAGGTAAGCCGCCTACCCCACGAACGACTTCAGTGTAAACATAAGCCTTATCCTCTCTCACCTCGATGCACAACGTTTTATTCGGATTCCTCAAGTCCACGTATAAGCCTCGTTTAGAATACGTGTCGAGCACCTTTTGTCCGACTATGCGGCAGACGTCTTGACTAGTGTAGGGGTGTCTTCCAACTCTTCGGCAACGCACAGCAAAACTGCTTTCTTTCTTGAATGTTGAACCCGCAATGTGGACACTCTTGTCTATAATGTCACTGAGTTTTGAACTGGTTTCTAAGGCTGGTGAAACCGAGGAGACGCCGAACACCTTTGCCAGCTTTTTGGAGGCGTTTTGAGGTTGTGAGGTTCTTAGGTAGAGTCTGCCGAACCTACGGTATAGGGATTCGTATGGAATAGCATGATATTTCAGCACAGCTTTTATATTAGCGATTAATCGTCTCTCGTACAGTTTTCTAGTCCAAGCAGCTTTAATCCCAATTTCGCCTCCCAATCGAATGATTACCGTGTCCAACTCTGGTTTAGGCTGGTTGAAACTCACAAGAGACGCCCGATAGTCTTGATGTGAATGTCTGATTTATCGTTTAGTACACGAGTGACGAATGTTACAAGGAAACTTTTGTTCGTTCAACAAAGAAAATCTAATGTTGAACAAATAACAGAGGCGCAGATTGTTGAGAAAATAGAGCCGGGGATGGGATTTGAACCCATGTTGAGCAGCTCTGCAGGCTGCCGCCTCACGGCTCGGCCACCCCGGCTTCTGCAACTCAAGAGAAATGATGAAACTGTTAATTTAATCTTTGTCTCTTTTTTGGTTCTTAAGATCCGCATGGCTAATCGGCTGGTTTCAAACCTAATGTTTTGAGGATAGCGTAATGCACTTTCATGGCTGCCTCTTCGTCTTTTACGTTTTTTATCAACATGCGTCCACCGTTGAAGAGGCTTACTTCGACGCTGTTATATTGGAATACTATGACGAAGGATGACTTGACAAGCACTTTGAAGTTTTGTTTCAACCTGTCGTAGAGTTTGCTCAGGCTTGTGTTGACTGGTTGAGAAGGGTTGATGTTAACTGTATCGCGTCCACAAAGCAATGCGAGTCTTTCCTGCTTCGTAACAGTTTTAGTTGGTTTACCTTTACCGCAAACTGGGCAGTCTGGACGCTTAAAAATTTCTATGGTGGTGAAGTACATGTCTCGGAAGTCGCATACCATGAGTTTACCTTTAAGCGAATCACCCATACCAGCAAGTAGTTTAATAGTTTCCATGGCTTGCATCGACCCGATGATGCCAGTTGTGGCGCCCAAAATCCCTCTTACAGCGCAAGTTGGCATGTATCTGTCGTCTAAGTTTGGTAAAACGCATTCTAGGCAAGGCGTTTCGGAAGGAGAGAAAACTGAGAGATTTCCTTCAAGTCCAAGTGCAGCGCCGAAAACGTATGGGGTTTTGTGTTTAACGCTTGCACGGTTCAGCATGTATCGAGTACGCATGTTGTCTAAGCCGTCGACTATGCAGTCCATGCCGCTGAGCAGTCTGTCAACGTTGCTTTCTCTTACGTTTTCTGGAATAGGTTCAACTTTGACGTCTAGGTTAACTTGTCGAATTCTGTCGGCGGCAGCCTCTGCTTTTGGATACCGAAGATTGTTTAGGCTGTACAATACTTGACGATGCAAGTTGTTTAACTCAACAGTGTCTTGGTCGATGAGCCGAATGTGACCGACTCCCGCCAAGGCTAGATACATAGCCGATATGGAGCCTAATCCACCCAAACCCACTACGACTACTTTTGAGCGCCTAAGCCTCTCTTGTCCCTTTGGTCCCAATTCAGCTAGCACGGTCTGTCTACTGTAAAACTCCTCAGGTTTGAAGCTGGGAATAGTGTCCAAGTCTTTCACCTTCAACGATATACATCAGCTCATACTATTCTATATTTTGTTTCAATTTTTTGTTTTCGGCAATGACATTCAACAGCAAGATAGAAAACATATTCAAAATAAGAAGAATTTCAGATTCATTGATTCCCTGAACAGGGCGAGAGAAATGTGGCTAAATAACTGCAAGAAGCAAGCACAATAATATATGTAGAACCTAAACAGTAGCAAAAATCTTCATAAGCGAAAACCAAGCGCAGCACTAGGAGAAATCAGGAATTACGTCAGAAAAACTTATATCATAAAGCTGAATTCTACTCTTAGAAATTCGAGGAGGATTGTACAGTTTGTCTGCAGAATTAGCTGGAACACCCGTTCTCATCCTTAAAGAGGGTGCGAGTCGTTCCAGAGGAAGAGAAGCTCAACACGCCAACATCATGGCTGCTCGAATCGTGGCTGAATCAGTGAAAAGCGCTTTAGGACCAAAAGGCATGGACAAAATGCTTGTCGACAGCTTCGGCGACGTCACCATCACCAGCGATGGTCGTACTGTTCTTGACGAAATGGACATTCAGCATCCAGCCGCCAAAATGATGGTTGAAGTGGCGAAGACACAGGACGACGAGGTGGGCGACGGAACAACAACAGCAGTTATAATTGCTGGTGAGTTGTTGGCAAAAGCAGAAGACCTCATAGAGAAGAATGTTCACCCAACGGTAATCATAGATGGCTACAGAAAGGCTGCGGACAAGGCTTTAGAAACCTTGGAAAAAATCGCAATACAAGTAGGCTCAACAGAAAAGACTTGGATAAAGAAAGTAGCCACCACTTCGATGGCTAGCAAGCTAGTGGCTGAGCACAAGGAGCAACTCGCTGACATCGCTGCAGAAGCCATTCTGCACGTGGCTGAGAAAGGTGAAAAAGAGTACAAGGCAGACATCGACGACATCATGGTGGAGAAGAAACCAGGCGAATCAATGACAGAAACCAAACTCATCAACGGCATAGTCGTTGACAAAGAAGTTGTGCACCCTGGCATGCCAAAACGAGCGGAAAAAGCCAAAATCGCCCTGCTTGACACAGCATTAGAGATAGAGAAAACCGAATTCGACGCAAAAATAAACATTGAAAGCCCCGAGCAAATGGAGGCTTTTCTCCAGCAAGAAGAAAGCATGCTAAAAGACATGGTTGAGAAGGTGGCAGCAAAAGGCACAACCGTTGTGATTGCTCAGAAAGGCATAGACGACTTGGCTCAGCATTTCTTAGCCAGAAAAGGCATTCTCGCTGTTAGAAGAGTCAAGAAATCAGACATGGAAAAACTTGCAAAAGCCACTGGCGGAAAAATAATCACAAACTTGGACGACATCAACCCATCAGATTTGGGCTACGCCGAACTTGTTGAAGAACGCAAAATAGGCGACGACAAAATGACTTTCATCGAAGGATGCAAAAACCCCAAGGCTGTCGCCATTCTCATACGCGGCGGAACCGAAAGAATAGTGGCTGAAGCTGAAAGGTCAGTACACGACGCCCTATGCGTTGCACGCGACGTAGTCAGAGAACCAAAAATAGTTGCAGGCGGAGGAGCACCCGAACTTGAAGTGGCAAAGGTGCTGAAAGAATACGCTGAGTCGCTTCCTGGAAGAGAACAATTAGCCGTCATGGGCTACGCAGAAGCCTTGGAATCCGTGCCCATAACTTTGTCTGAAAACGCTGGACTAGACCCAATAGATATCATTTCAGAGTTGCGTGCTCGACACGAGAAGAATGAAGTCTGGGCTGGAATCGAAGTGAACGACGGAAAAATCAAAAACATGGAGAAGACAGGTGTCTTTGAACCCTTGGCTGTCAAGAAACAAATCATCAAGTCAGCAACTGAAGCAGCAACCATGATATTAAAGATTGACGACATAATCGCCTCTGGAAAGATGAAAGCCCCACCGATGCCGAAGGGTCCTCCAGGCGGAATGGGTCCTGAAGGCATGGGAGCCGGGGAGTACTAACACATATCAACTGAAGAGAAAAAAGTAATCTGGGTCGGTCCGCCTAAACTGACCCGTTTCGAAAAGGCTCGCATAGTGGGTGCTAGAGCGCTTCAAATCTCAATGGGCGCACCCATTCTTGTGGAGCCTTCTCAAAGTTTGTCTAACCCCATAGATATAGCCCTTCAGGAACTAAACAGCGGCATTTTGCCTATGACTATTCGCAGAACGCTACCAGACGGGACTTACCAGGACATCCCTTTGAAATGGCTAATGCAAGGTTCATAAACGCTGAATTTTCTTTTTTTGGAAGAAGTTTGCTTGTCCGCTAACCAAGAGGAGCTTAAGACATGGCGCATAGCCACGTTTGTTATGATAATTTTGGCTGCTGGAGTCTTTTTTGTTCAACGTTTCGTAAGTCAATTTCTCGACGTTGTTTTCGAAGTTTGCATCTTCTATATTCCAACATTTACAATTATTGTGCTCTTGCTCTACTTTAGAACCAAATCTAATTGAATTCCTATTGTTTTTCAAGCGTTTTTCGAGCTTGTATCAATGTTTTCTCTATTTTCTTCCAGTGAGCCCCACGCCAATATATTTGCTGGCACTTGGGGCATTTCCAAAACTCGTTGTAGTATAAGGATGTTGTCTGCGGGATTTTGTTAACGACATCCGCTTTTGAAACAGGCTTAATTCTTGTGTTGCATTTAGGGCAGCGTGAAACTTTCACGTTGATTTCTAGGTTGAATCTGAATCGTTTGGCTAGGTTGACGAGGTTGAGGGTTTGGCTTGGGCTTTCGATGAGGAAGGCTTCGGCTCCTTTTGCTATGGCTTGTTGATAAAGTTCAAGGTCTCGGGTGAGTAGAATTCTTTTTTCTTTCTTTACCTTCAGAATGAGTTCTTTATCATCCATGGAACCCGTATAAACCACATCGTGCCCCAACATGCGAAGCCATCGAGTTAATTTGCCAAGCATGCCGTCAGTTACAAACTTATAATCTTTCACCGTATGATTCGCCCTGTTGGAAGCTTTGCCACTATAATGCCTTCATCCATCACTAATCGTCCATTTACGAAGGTTTTGACGGGTTTTCCCTTGACTTTCCAGCCGTCGAAAGGTGAAAACTTGGCTTTAGAATAGAATTTTGAAGCATTGATTTTGTGTTCCCTTTTGATGTCGACCACTGTTATGTCGGCTACGCTACCTTCGTTTAAGTTTCCTCTATCCTTGAGACAAAATATCTCTGCAGGCTTTTCAGAAGTCAGCCGAACCAGTTCGTTGACTGTTAGTCGTCCTCGGTTTACTTCGTTGAGCATAAGTGGAAGCAGAGTTTCAAGTCCAGTTACGCCTGGTTTAACATCCCAAATCGACTGTTCACTCTTTTCCTCGATTGAATGCGGAGCGTGGTCAGAAGCAACCGTGTCGATTGAAGCTTTCTTGACGGCTCTCCAGAGAACCTCAGTATCCGTTTGAGTTCTTAAAGGTGGAAGCATCAGCGCAATGTTTCCAAGCGTTTTTATGTGTTGCGATGTCAAGAGCAAGTGATGCGGCGTGACTTCACAAGAGATACTCAAACCCGCTATCTTTGCTTTCAAAACTGCTTCCAACCCAATCGCTGAACTGACATGGCAGATGTGTATGTGAGCACCCGAATTTTTCGCCAATCTGGCAACTCTTTTTATTGCTTTGACTTCTGCTCTTGCAGAGTGTGTCTGTAGAAAGGCTTCAGCGTCGTTTCGTCCTGCATCTCGCATGCTTTTCTCCACAGCTTCTAATGTTGCTTTGTCTTCGGCGTGAACAGCAATCGGAACCTTTGTTCGAGAAACAGCATCGAAGGCATCTTGAAGGGCTTTGTCGTCGTCGATGTTGATTCCTCCAATTTGTTGAAGAAGGAACAACTTGAACCCTACAGCGCCTTCGTCAACTACACGACGGATTTCTTCGAGTCGGTTTGGAAAAGCGGAGTTGAAGGCAACGTTAACCAATATCCGTTTCTCAGCTAGTTGCATGCGCTCCCGCAACGTAGCGGCACTTATGGTTAAGGGTCGATTGTTGGGCATGTCAAAAACAGTGGTTATCCCACCCGCAGCCGCAGCCGCCGTTCCTGTGGTGAAGTCTTCTCTGTAAGCCAGCTGCTGATCTCGAAGGTGCACGTGTGCGTCTATCAAGCCTGGAAGAATGAGACAACCTTTTAGGTTGAGTTTAACTGTGGCTTTGGGGAGATTAGATTCCTTTGCAACTTTGAAAATCCGCCCATTGTCAATGGCTATGCCTCCTTCGACGATGCCTCTTGAAGTGTACACCTTGGCGTTGTAGAGAACTGTTTCAACTTGCAAACAATTGTCCTCTTGAAGCGGTGTTTCTTTCAAAGGCATAATGTTTGTTTTCCACGCTACTTAAGCATGATGTTTATATGAATTGCAAAGATTTTTGAAGTAGAACCTTGAAGAACTACAAAAATAAATGTTAGGTGGCTGAACTTTATGAAAGGTGGTTTAGAATTACGAAATGAAGCAGAACTCAAGTCTTTCATGGACAACTTAGAAGACCAAATGGAAAAAATCGACATCGAATACGGCGAAACCTTGTGGAAAAAATACCTTCACGAACCCTGCGGAGACCTAAACGAAATCGAACGCCGACGTTCAGCGATACTTCTCAACGACCAATATTTCAACATAATAAAAGCATGGAAGTCAAAAGCACACGATCCTTTGTTAAAAAATCGACTCCGCAATGCAGAGCGAATATTCTTGAAAGAGCGGGTAGAAGCCCTCAACGAAATATTTCTCTTAAGAAACCAAATCAACGAGGAACACATAGGGTTCAAACCCGTGGTTTTAGGTAAGAAGATGGATCGAACTGATGTCTACGAGATGCTTCGCAAAGAACCTGACTCAGAGAAGCGCAAAGCGGCATGGGAATCATTGTCCAAACTCGCACGTAAAATAGAAGGAGAAGTAATTGACCTTCTAGCTAAACGTAACAAGCACGCCCAAGAATGGGGATACAAAACCTATGTTGAACACTCGCTGTCGTTGGACCTAATCAATAAGAATGAACTGTTGAGGCTGTACAAAGAACTCGAAAGCTTAACTGACCAGACATATCGCTCTGTGTTAGATGAAATAAAACAAAAATTAGGAATGAAGCAACTAGAACCTTGGGACCTCTCTTACGCAATCAACCAATTTGTGAAGCCTCCAGACCAACATTTTCCAAAAGACCAGATAATCCCGAAAGTTAAAGAGTTGGTCAGAGGATTCGGCATTACCCTCGAGACTCTTCCCATCTTAATCAAGCAGGCAGACATTCCTTTTGGAGGGCTTTGCTTCTCAATTAAGGTTCCAACTGATGTCAGAATTGTTTCCAATCCAAGAGACGGACACCGATTTTATGACACTCTTTTCCACGAGTATGGCCACGCAATTCACGCCTGCTTCACACAGCAACAACACTACGTGTTGAAAGGCGATATCGGATGCTTTAACGAGGGAATGGCCACTATCCTTGAGCATTTTGCTACAGACGCTGAATGGTTGAAGGAAAACACCGACCTTTCCAAAAATAAGATTTTGCGGTTCGTTAAGGCTGAAAAAGCCAGTCGTCTGTTGAGGCTTCGCAATCTTTTAGCGTTGTCAACCTTCGAGTTTCTCGCCTACGAAGACTTAAACCAAGACTTGAACGAATTGTGGAGCAGGATGCAAGCCAAGTACTTGTTTGTGGCCCAAAATCTTACACCGCAGTGGGCTGCCCAGTCAATTTACACTACGCATCCTGTTTACTTTCAAAACTACATCCTAGCTCAAATGATAGCCGCTCAAACCATAGCTTATCTTCAACAAAAGCATGGAAAACTTCTAAACAACGCTAAAGTTTCCAAGTTTCTCATCAAAAACTACTACGCACCCGGGGCAAGCATAGACTGGACAGAAAAAATTGAACGTGCGACAGAGCAGAAGTTGAATGCGGGAGCCTTAGCTCGAGAATTAACTGCTTAACCAATGAGTTTGAAGAAGTCTCGTTCTGTGATTATTCCAACTAATCGTTCGTTCTCTACGACCAACAAGGAGCCAAAGTCTTTTTCATTCATGACTTTAGCGGCTTCGCCCACGTCAACATCTGGTCTTATTGTTCTCTCTTCGACATCCTTGACTGAAGCTTCTAAGACAGAGGTCTGCAACACCTGTGCAATTGTTCCCGACTGTAAATGCTTGAAAACTTGACCCGAACCGAAAAAACGCAAAATGCTTCTCGCGGTTATCATGCCTAACACTTTTTTATCTGACACAATTGGCAGTCGCCTGAAACCTTGCTCGATCATGGTTCTTTCGGCTTCGAAAATAGACATGCCTGGCGTTGCAGTTACAACCCGTCGAGTCATGAGTTCTGCAACTCTGACACCGCTTATTCTTCCTCTAAAGAGAGAGATGAGGTCTTTTTCGGTAAGTATAGCCCAAACGCGTTTATCGTCGTCAACAACGGGTAAACCTCCGATTTTGTGTCTTTTCATGAGTTCTAGTGCTTCGCTGATTTTTGCAGATGTGTGAATCGAGACAACATCCTGGGTCATGATGGACCTTATGGGCTCGTTTATTGCTTTGTAGAAGCTGCCGCTGTATTTGCGTTGAATCAGCTGATGTTTTTCGCCTCCGCCGAAGAAATTTACTATATCGGTGGCTGTGATGATGCCCAACAGCCGCCTAGTTCCAGGGTCGACGACTGGTATTCGGCGGAATCCTTCTTTTGACATTATTCGCACAGCATCGTATATGGGAGTTGTAGGCGCCATGGTAACAACTGGGCTTTTTGCTATGCTCATTATTTCTCCTTCACGCTTTTTCGGAGGATGAGTCTTCAAACTGAGCGGTCCTTGTTCTCTCAAGCGACGCCTAAACGCTTCTCGTCTGGTTGGTGCTGCCATTTTAATCATTGTCCATATTCAGCTATCTTATTTTATTAGAGTTTTCACAACGTCTTCTCGGTCGACTATGCCCATTAACATGCCTCTATCGCCAACTATGGGCACACGCCCAATATTCTTTTCTAACATAAGCGTTGCAGCGTCTCTAACAGTGTCTGTAGGTTTGAGCGAAACCACTGGGGTTTTCATGAGTGAAGAGATTTTTGTGGGTGCTTTGAAACGTCCTTTTTTGGCTTCGAACCCTGGGAGCAATGCGCCACTTTCTAACAGGTTTTGTTGGGTGACTATGCCAACTGGTTTACCCTTATCAACCACTGGGCACGCCGCAATCGAACGCTCTTTCATCAGTTGCCAAACGTTGTCAGTTTCATCGCTTGGAGAACATGTGAAGAGTTGAGTTGACATAACAGTTGAGAGCGGCGTTGACAGTCTGGCAACGTCTCTTTCCAAAGCTTGGAGAATGAAATGTTCCAAGCCTAGGACTCCAACGTAACTTAGATCTTGCGCCGACTTGACAACGGGCACATACCACTCGTCTAATCGAATCATTTCCCTCATTGTTTCAACGATATCTATGTCTGGAGTAGCAACGTAAGGATGAACCGACATGATTCCCTTGACCCTTATAGCTGAAACCGAAGAAGTGATGCTCATCACGTTACTGCGTGAAATCATGCCTACAACACGTTTGTTTTCGTCTACAATGGGTAAGACTCTTAATCCTCGTTCACGCAAAAAAGCACGTGCTTTTGTGGCTAACTCATCGGCATACATGAATGGATAGTTTGCGTCCATCACGTCTCGGACACGCAAACAATTGACCTCTGCGCCTTCAGTATTCGCTTTTAATTTCGGTTTGGCATTCTTCGCAGAGAAGCATTCCCTCAACTTCTTTCAGTGCGTCAGACCATCGTCCACAATGGTCGCAGTATCCAACCAGAGGTCGCGTTTCAGGAGCCTCTTCCTCTGCGGCAGGTTCTTTCTCGATTTTTGCTCGTTCTTGAATTATCTCGAGTAGTTCTGGAGTGACCGCTAGTATGTCTTTGCTGGAAATGATGCCTTCAAGGTTTCCTTTGTAGACAACTCCAAGTCTTCGAACGTTAAGTTTACTCATTATGCGCGCTGCTTCTGCCAGCGTTTCGTCGGGGTTTATTGTGATAAGGGGCGATGTCATGACCTTTCCTGCTTTGACTCTGCTGGGCGAAGTGTTCTTAGCTAGCACTCGTGTGATGAGGTCTCGTTCAGTTATGATGCCGATGGGGTTTTTGTCTTTGCCAATCACTACGATGCAGCCTACTTCGTGTTTATCCATGAGTTGAGCTGCCTTGAAGACGGTTTCGTTTTCGCCTATCGTTACCACAGGACTAGTCATGATGTCTTTCACGAGCATTTTCGGTCTGATGCCGATGTCAGCCATGTCGGTTGTCTCCCAATACGAAGATTACTTAGGGAATATTAAACTCTTATTAAACTCTTTTCACGTGATAAACCTAAACAAGTAGTTGTTTACGTGTTCAAGATAAGTTTCTTCAAGGTTTATGCCATAGTGTTCAGCTAAAACGAATATGCCGTAGAGTAAGTCACAGAGTTCTTCAGCCAGCATCTCCTTGGTTTTGGGTTTTTCAGGCGGTTTGAACCCTTCCAGTCCTTTTACAGCGCCTGCGATTTCGCCTGCTTCTTCCAATATGTCTGTAACTATTACGAAAGGGTCCCAGCCTCTGCTACGGGTTGCGTCAAGTTTCGCGTTGATTTTGCGGAAAATCTTCCACGAGACCAGTTGAGCTTCTTGTAAAGTTAGGGGCATGTGTTTCACCATTCTTTGATGATTATTCTTTTAAATGAGACTTAACGATTTTGATTAAATTTGGGAATAATGATGACTCGACCGATAACTTTCAGTTTTTACGGCAATACAAGAAACGTTTGGTTAAACCCTCACCTTTTAACAAGAAGCCTGCTAGCCCAGAAAATTTTGCTTTCAATCCGCAAAGAAGGAAAAGATTCATTGAAGATTGGCGCTGAAATTGAAGCCGATAAGGATTATGTTGTAGATGAGTTAAATTGGTTATCCAAAAACGCCTTAGTCAAAAAAACAAACGGAAACAACTGGATTGCAAATTTCATCCTCTTAGATAAAGAGGAAAAGAAACCCTTGGCAAATTTAGCAAAACAATTGGCTAAGGAAGAAGCTCTAAAAATCAAAGTCGAGCTTCCGAAACTCAAGGCTGCCTTTAAAAAATGCACTTTCCAAGACCAAGGCTTCTCATGGGACCAAATGAACTATATAATTTTCGCAGCCTTAATTGCTGACTTAGGCGTTAATTACTCTCTCCACAAAAAGGGCATGGTTCCACCACCTCCGGAAAGACCAGACGGAGGCAAGTGGTACTTTTGGGGGCTTGAAGGCGGCTCAGACTCAAAAAGAGAGTTCGGCGTAAACAGTAACTCCACAAAATCGGGCGGGACAGCTCACATATGGAGCAGACTTATAGAAAAACCCACTGTAAGCCCATTTGAAAATGATGAAATAACCTTAATGTTAGCCTTAATTAATCGCACATTGGGAATCTCAGAGATAGCCAAAAACGCTAACATTCAACCTGAGACAGTCAAGCAAAAAATGACGAGGTTGTCCTCACTCGGCTATTTTGCAAAAGCTAAGGGGAAGTTTAAACCCAATTTCCCAATTTTCCTTGAAAGAGACCTTAAAATTATGATCACTAAAATAATACGAATATCTGATTCTGTTGTTGACAATATCATTAAGCCAAAGGAAACAGTTTTTCAACAATTATTTGAGGAAACGGGATCAGCTAAGTTTAGTCGAGAATATGGAGCGTACCTCTGTATGCTATATCACATGACAATGGACAATGTATTAGACAAATTGGTGGAAAACGGCATCTTGCCAGAGATGCCAGAAAAAGCACCAGCTACGTGGGGATTTTGGGGATGGCTAGGAAATCTGAAACTTCTTAAAGAATTGACATAGAGAAAAGTCTTACGCATTATGCGCACACGCTTCAAGAAACATGTTCTCACAAATGGGGTGAATCAATTTGGGTCACCAGAAACTTTATAGTCCTATGTCGCCGATTTTCAATTTGATGAGAATTATGGGAAAGGTTATTGAGGTTTATGTAAAGAACATGACGGCTGTTGTTGGCACAGAACAAGCTTTTTATACAGTATGCCCGGGGCACGAGTGCACGAGAACTCCTGCGACCTTTGCAAAGACAGAAAAGGTCTTGCCTGAAGCGGACAAAAGCGCACTGTCCCTCTCTCTAGCGCTTGCAGAGGAAAACAAGTTTAACGTTAAGGTTCACAATCTATCCACTTGGAGAGGAAAGCTGAGGGCTCGACTCAAGGGTGTCGAAAAAACGCCAACCATCATCATAGGAAACCATAGGATTGAAGATGCAATCACCAAAGACAGGCTACTTTCAATGTTGTGAACCCTAACAATGAATAGATGAGTAGCCTTCTACAAAGACCTCCTGCCTTAACTTCAAAAGTTATATCTACTTGCTTCTTTCATTAATAATAGGTCTCAATCTTAAGTTGAGGTGAAAATGAGTTGAGTGAAGAAGAGCTTAAAGAAGTAGGCAAAATATCACACTTCTTCTCTAAGATAAGCGTGGCCGTTATCGATTTAACTGAGACGCTGTCCGTTGGCGACCGCATCCGCATTCAGGGTCCGACCACAGACTTTGAGCAGACAGTTGATTCTATGCAGATTGAACACGAGAATGTTAAGACGGCGAAGAAAGGTCAGAGCATTGGATTGAAGGTGAAAGAGCGGGTTAGGGAGAAAGACACTGTTTACAAGATAACTTAAGCAGCCTAATAATAGAAGTCAAATCCGAGGAAAACAGTTTTCTTCCCCATTTTATACCATTGTTCTTTTCCTTTTTCGTTGATGGGCATGAATATTTGAATCATTCCTAAACAGTTCAACCCTATCTTTTGATGGTAGAAATTAAGTGCTCTCATGTTTCTGGCTGCGAAACTCACCTGAATCTCGGCGCATCCTCGTTCGATAGCCGTCTTTTTCAAGTATTCAGCAAGTGCGGTGCCTACTCCTTTTCCTCTCATGTTTTTATCGACTAGAATTTCGTCGAGCTCGCATGTTTTGCCCTTGATTTCGATTGTTAGTAAGCCTATGATGCGCTTGTCTTTTTCAGCCACCATTTTTATGTAGTTGTTGTCAGTGCGTTGCAACTTTTTTCTAATATACTCATCATTATAAGGAATCGTGTTGTCTTCATAGATTTCTCTGTGATGGTCAACCATCTGCCTGTATAACATGACACATTCTTCGAGGTCGTTGACAGAGAATTCTCTTAACCCAAAACCTTGTCTGTTCATTTTTCTCTAACCCATTCTTGTAACTTCTATTTTGATTTCTCTCCAACGTAGAGAGGTCACAGTACCCGCAATCGTTCCTCCTAGAATCTTGGCTGCGAATTCGTTTAATTCCAGTGGTTTTCCATCTGCTTCGAGCTTCACGTCCAATAAGCGTTCACCTCGAAAATAGTATAGGGGCTACAATAATTGAAAAAGTTGCTGTTTGGACACCAACGCATCAAGGTTCAGCAGGCAAGGCTATTTCTGGAGATTTTTTATTTTCCAATAACTTTAACGTTTTCCACAAGAACCCAAGGCGCAACCAGTTGCCCAGAATCACCCAACCCACCAACGCCTTTTCTTTCGTTGTTAGCGAGTGCAGAAATGTTTGTTAACACTTGGAAAATGTTGCCTGCAACCATTGCTCCTTTAGCAGCGTAAGTAACTTTGCCCTTCTCGATTTTCCATGCTGGTGTTGCAACAGCCGAGAATTCTCCACTGGCTGGATTACTACTATGTGCACCTTGCAAATAGTATACGATGAGGCCGTCATCCACTTCGTTGATGATCTCTTCTGGAGATGTTTTCCCAACTAAGAGATGAAAGTTTGTGGCTTCAACATTTGGAGTGGCTGCGTATCCGGCTCTTGTAGCGTTTCCTGTACTTTCTCTTCCTTCTTTTTTAGCTGTGTAATTGTCATAGATGAAGTTGCGTAGGACTCCTTTTTCTATGATAAGTGTTTTTTGTTGAGGCACTCCTTCTCCGTCAAATTTCTGCGTGCGGATGCCACCTTTAAATAAGCCGTCATCGTATATTGTCACAATTTCAGAAGCAACCTTTTCTCCTATCTTGCCCTTGAAAGCCGATTGATTCCTCTGTACATAATCGGCTTTGACAGCGTTGATAAGAGTGAAATAAAGAAGCTGCTGCAATGCAATTTGTGTGAATATTATATTAGTGTTCTTTGTCTCAATTCTTCTTGCCTTTAACGCTGAAACCGCAAGCCGAGCGGCTTCTCTGCCAACCCATTCAGGGTCAATGTTGTAATTTCTTTCAGCGTTGTATTCGAAGCATACCGGCGTGACTTCTCCTCCTTCATGAATTAGGGTTTCTAAGCTGCATCCTATGAGCGTTCCATAATCAGAGCTTGCAATGCCATTTGAGTTTGCAATGGCTCTAACCAAGTATGACGCGCCAGCTCTTCCTTCAACTGGAAAGACTCGTTTGTCCGTTTTTTCAGCAGCATTCAACATCAAAGAAGCTATTTTTACTAAATCTTCCGCATGGAGTTCAACAATTTTTTTGTCGTAGGTGTTTTCTACAGAGGGGAATGTTTTCTTTGCTGGAAGGTTGTGCCAGTCTTTGTCTGGTTTGCTTGCTTTAGCAGAGCTTAAAGCTTTGAGAACTGTTTCTTCAATGGCAGCCTTCTTCTCTAATATGTTTGTGTATGAGAAACCAACAGCTCTGTTGACGATGGCTCTAATTCCCAACCCTTTGTCTATTATCCGGGAGCTTCTGGCAATTTGCCCGCGTTCGATGTTAACATTAGTTGTGAAAACTTGATGCACAAAAGCTTCAGCTTCTCCTGCTCCTTTTTTGGTCGCAAAATTGACTGCTTTCTCAGCTACACTTAGGATTTCGTCTTGTTTAAGCGCTGCCACCAACCAACACCTCCTTTACCCTAATGTGGGGACCACCATCAGATTCAAAAGCTGATTGACCTTTTCCACACACTCCTGGCCACAGTTCCAAATCTTTTCCAATAGCATCCACGCTGAACAGAGTCTCAACTGTATTGCCACTTATCGAAGCATTACGGACAGGGTTGCCTAACTCACCGTTAACTATTTCGTAGGCTTCTTGAATACCTACTTGGAAAGTGCCGTCTAAGTTGGCTTGACCTCCTCGATACATTTTGAAGTAGTAGCCGAATTTTACGCCTTCAATTAATTCCTCAAGCGAATAGTCTTTTGGTTCAATGAAGGTGTTGCGCATTCTAATTATGGGTTCAAAATGGAAATCCTCAGCCCTCGCATTGCCAGTAGGTTTTGCATCAAGCTTGTATGCGGTTTCGCGGTTGTGCATCAATCCTACGAGAACTCCATCTTTTATGATAAGCGTCTTCTGCGCTGGGACGCCTTCATCGTCGTATTTGAAGGAGCCAAACCCGCCTTTTATCGTTCCATCATCGTAAAAAGTCACAACGTCAGATGCAATTTTCTTTCCAAGCTTATCAGAAAGAACTGACCCAGATATGGTTAGGTCTGCTTCAACCAAATGTCCAAAGGATTCATGAGCAAAAACCCCAACGACGTTTGGTCCTAAAACAGCTGGGAATGTTCCACCTTTGGGAGACTTTGCCCTCAACTGTTCAACTGCACGTTTTGCAATTCTTTCACCTACAATTTCTGGAGTTTCAACATCAAATATTTCATAGCCAGCTGTTGAACCAATCTCTTCGTTACTTAAAGTGAAAACGCCCGCTTCTAAGGCTGTGGCACGCAGCCTTGCATAAACATAGAGTTTATCCTGTTCAATGTAGCTACCTTCATTGTTCATGAAATAGTTTTTTCCACTTACGTCTAAATAGTCTATGGTACTGCTTTTTACACGACTATCATAGCCTAGAATCGAATTGCTCATAGTCAAAGCTGTTTTTAACTTCTCTTCTACAGAGATTTTAGACGGGTCTTTTTTAGGCTTCATCAACACCTTGTCTTCTATCGCTCTAGTTTCAACCAGCTTGATTGGTGCTTTCAATCTTAAGCTCGCAGCCTTTGCCATTCTGCAAGCGTCTGAAACAGCGCTTGTCAATGTGTCAATGTCTAGAGTTCCTACGGAGGCGAAACCCCAAGCGCCGTTCACAAGCACCCGCAAAGCGGCGCCATTTTCAGTTCCTTGCTTCGTTGCTTCAACACGTTTTTCTTCAAGCGTCAGCATGGTTTTGAAGAGTTTCTGTGCGCGAATTTCAACGTATTCAGCTTTAAACTCTTGAACTGCCTTATCTAAGACCTTATTCAAAACGTCTTTCACTGTGCCCTCCTCTCCCAACATGCAAGCTGTGTTGAAAACGCTATAAGCGCACACTTTATAAAAATTGTGCTACAAGCCGTTTTCAAGCGTGAAAAGAAAGCTTGCAGAGCTAGAAAGATTAGTTCAACAAGTCTTAGAACAAAATTCATGAACAAGTGATACTCACATACTAAGCACATGCTTAAGTACGTATTCACCACTGATAAAAAGAAGACTTCTAAACTAATGTTGAGGCTGAACACGAATGGTGGACAATTTCTCACGGGTTCTTGTCGCCGGTGGCGCGGGTTTTATAGGCAGCCACATTGTCGACAGACTCATAGAAGAAGGCACTGAAGTGACCGTGTTAGACAACCTTTACACAGGTCAACTTGAAAACGTTGAACAGCACAAAACCAACAAAAACTTTCATCTAGTCAGAGGAGACGTTCGAAACCTCAAACTTGTCCACCGTTTAGTTAAAGACGTGGACGCTGTCTTCAACGAAGCAGCCGTGGTCAGTGTACCTCGTTCCATAGAAGAACCCTTACTAGCAAACGAAGTGAACGTAGGCGGAACATTAAACCTCCTCAAAGCCTGTCTTGACTCGGGCGTAAAACGCTTCGTTCAAGCTTCTTCAGCCTCGGTTTATGGAGACACAAAAACACTGCCTGTAAACGAAGAGATGCCTCCGAAGCCTATTTCACCTTACGCTGTCTCTGAACTCGCCGCAGAAAACTATGCAAGAGTCTTCTACGCTGCATACGGTTTAGAAACGGTTTGTTTGCGTTACTTCAACGTTTATGGTCCCAGACAAACTTTTAGCGTTTACAGCGGCGTCATAACAATATTCGTGAACCAGTTATCACGAAACCAACAGCCCAAAATCTTTGGAGATGGAAAACAAACTCGCGACTTCGTTTACGTTGAAGACGTGGTCAACGCCAACATGCTCGCTTTGACGACGAAGGAAGCAAAGGGTGAAGTTTTCAACATCGCAACGGGTTTGCCCTCAACAATAAATAAACTTGTTTCAAATCTTCAAGAAACTATGAAGAAGAAACACTTGAAGCCTATTCACAAGGAGCCTAGACCCGGAGACATCAGACACAGCTACGCCAGTATCGAAAAAGCTAAGAAGATTCTTGGATATAAGCCCAAATTCTCTCTCAAAAAGGGACTAAACAAACTCGTTGAATGGTATTCAAGATAGTATTTTGAAGAACTTGGACTTAAGATTTCTATATTCTTTTTCTAGAGAGTATTTATGAAAAGAGCTTTCACAAGCAATTTATTCCTAAGGCGTTTATCATTTTAGAACATCGTGGAGAAACAAGCGTTGCCACCAATCGACGATATCTTAGACGTGCTCAAGGATGGCAAATGGCACAGTCTAAAAAAGATTTCTGAGAAGACACGCTTGCACGAATTGAAGGTTGAGTTACTTACAAACTTTTTGGCGGAATATGATTTTATCGAATTAGACGAGAAAGAACATAAGACTAGGCTAACGCAACCGTTGTTGGATTTCTTGAGAAAAGTTCAGGACATAGAGGATAAGGAAAGTCTAGTGGCTCGTTAGAAAAGACGAATCAAAATAGATAGCCCGCTTTAGGCGACGCATTGAGTACCTAATCAATCTTAGCGTACTGGCTGCCAAACCTTTGAAACAGGCTTTTGACAAAGCATGAAAGAAACATAATCCATGAACCATGTGCCCATGACATGCCAAAATCCCAGTTTTTGAATGCGTCTCAAAGACTCGTACATAGTGAGGTCTGGGATAAACACAAACCTGCCGAGTTTTGATAATCGGTTTGCAAGGTCGTGGTCTTCTAGGCATGGAAGGCTCTCGTCGAAACCCTTTACGCGCAGAAAAGCGGTCTTTCTGACCGCAAAAAACTCGCCTCTTGAGTGTGGTCTAATTTTTGTGAACATTTTGATGAGCTTGTTGTAAAGGTAGAAGAAGAGTGAGGCATCTAGTCTAGACTGACTTGGCATGATGCTGCATGTGGCGCCCACCACAGTGGCGTCTTCAAAAACCCTTCGTGTTTTTTCCACAAAATCTAAGGGAGCAATTACGTCGGTGTCTAAAAAAACCAGAATTTCACTGTTTGCGTGTTTAGCTCCATAGTTTCTGCCTGCTGAAATCCCTCGTTTTTTTATTGAGTAGACTTTGTTTGTGAAGCGTTTTGCAATTTCAACGGTTTTGTCGTTGCTCCCGCCATCTACAACTATGACTTCTATCGGAGCAGTTATCTTCTGCAGGTTTGACAAACTTCTCTCAATGTATTTTTCTTCTTGTAAAGTTGGAATGATAACTGAAATAACGGGCGTCTTCCCCCGCATACAGCCGTCTCCATTATTTTTTTAGGGCTCGCCATAATTCCTCTTTCACTGGTTTAGATAAATCAAGTTTTGTTCCATTTTTTCGGACAATGAAGACTCCTTCTTTTTTGTTGCGAATTGCGCCGACTACTGAAGCTGGGATGCCCTTTTGTTTTAGGCGTGCTACAATTTCCTCTGTTTTTTTGGTTTCAGCCGATATTATTAAGGCTCCACTGCTTATGGTTCGAAGTGGGTCAATACCTAAAGCCTTGCAGATGGCTTGGGTTTCTGGATAGACGTGTATCTTGTTCTCATGGGCGATTAAGCCAACGTCTGACGTCCAAGCGATTTCTTGTAGACCAGCAGCTATTCCGCCTTCTGTGGCGTCGTGCATGGCGTGGATTCCGCCAACTTTAACAGCGGTTAGGGCGTCTTTTACCACGCTTGTTTTTTTAATGAATTGTTTGGCTTTCTCGATGGTTTCCTTGTTTAGTTTCGCTTGCAGGAATGTTTGTAGTTCTTGTGAAAGAATGGCTGTGCCTTCTATGGCTGCTCCCTTCGTTATGATAATTGAGTCGCCAATCTTGGCGCCGCTGGTTCGCACAAACCTGTCCTTTTGAGCTTCTCCCAACGCTGTAGTAACCAAGATGGGTCTTTCTATGCCTGGAGTTACTTCGGTGTGTCCTCCAACGACTGCGACATTCAATTCCTTAGCTGCTTCATCTATCTGATTTGTTATGGTTTTCAGTTGGGTTGAACTCATGCCCTCCGGCAGAAGAAGCACAGTTAATATCCAGAGTGGGCGCACTCCTCGAGTTGCGATGTCGTTTGTGCAGACGTTCACTGCGAGCCAGCCTATGTTTTCAAAGGCGCCTGTTATGGGGTCAGAATGCATCACTAGGGCTTTGTCGCCGAAATCGATGACTGTGGCGTCTTCACCAACACTTGGACCAAGTAATACACGTGGGTTTCTTTTTCCAAGACATTTGAAAACTAGTTGTTCAAGCATGTTTGGCTCGAGTTTACCAACCGTCAACGAATGTGGCAATGTGTCTAAAGCCTCCAATCTAAGGTTAACATTATCGTGTGTTATCTTAAAAATACTGAGTTAAAGAAAGGCGCATCAAGCCCTAAGAGATGGAAGAGAACGCCACAAGGTTCTCACTATTGGAATCGAAACAATAAGACCTACAGTCATTTGCCCAATGTTGATGGGAACTTCCGCTGGCGCTATAACCTCAATGTTAAACAATGGACCTATGAAAAATTGTTGATAAATGAAATAACCAGCCACCATTATGAACCCGCCAATAAGCGCAGAAAAAGCGAGCCACCCAAATTCGGGTTCAAAGACAAAGCCCATCAAAGTGATCAAAATGAGCGCTAAAGCCCCCAAACCATACCACAATGCTTGTGGAACAAAAAACGTCAGTGTAGGACTTTGCGGAGGCGGAATGCCGAGGTATAGGTCTACTGACCCGCTGTAGTAAAGAGAACCGATACTGCCCAGTAGAGCACCGACAATCAACCCTACGAGGAAGGTAAATGCTTTCCATTGAGCTTTAGAATTAAACCTGAACTTTTTTCTGGTTAAAAAGCCTACGACGCCTCCTTCACACGCTTTGATGACAAGAGTTGCAGGCGCATAATGAGGATAACCAAGAAGAAGATCTGCGAGCATAGAGCCAACACCGCCTGAAAAAGAACCAACAAAAGGACCGAAGAGAAAAGCTGACGTGTAAACCATAGTTTCGCCGATGTTAAAGAAACCTCTTGTTTGAGGAACACTGATGGAAAACACCATGGTGGCGGCAGCAACAAGGGCAGTGAAGACTGCGGTGACGGATAAACGTGTTGATGCTTGAAGCGTCATGCAATCACCAATAGTATAGTTGTAACTATACTATAAATTTAAGCTTTTTGCAGATACTATAAAAGTGTCTTTAATTCGTCAATGGCTTTTAGAATGCGTTTGCCACGTTTGGTAGTTTTAAAGTATTTTCTTTCTTCGTTTTCGTAGGCGACTACCATTCCTTTTTTTAAGAGGTCGTTTAGATGTTGATATACTGCGGGTCGAGTCATTGTTTTTCCAAGTTTTTTCCACAGTTCATATCCGTAAGCGTCTTTTTGACTTAAAATACGCAAGACTTTCTCTTTTGTACTTAATTCCAAGCCTACAACTGCGGTTTTTCTTTTTTTGGTCAATGCCTGAAGGACGTCGGTTGCTTTTAAGCCGCTTCCAGTTATAAGGCACACAACTGTATCTTTAGGTTCTATTGTGCCTTGTTTAACAAGCTTTTGAAGCGCTGAAACTGCAGCCGCACCTGATGGTTCTGCAAAGATGCCCTCCATGCGTGCGATTTGCTGTTCTGCAACAATTATTTCTGAATCTGTAACTGAAACTGCAACTCCATTTGACTCTCTTATTGTTTCGAGCGCCCATGCTCCATTCAAAGGATTACTCACAAGTATCGAAAGTGCATGTGTGAATGGCTTTAGAACTGTTGATGGTTTTTGTTCACCTTTGGAGTAAGCTTTCGATATTGGTGCGCATCCTTCAGCCTGCACGCCTATCATTCTTGGCAGAGCGTTGATTTTTCCAAGCGATTGAAGTTCCTTGAAGCCTTTCCACACTGAATGTATGGTTCCGCCGCTTCCCATGGAAACAATGAACCATGTAGGCACTCCGATCTGTTCAAAAACTTCGTATGCTATTGTTTTCTGAGCCTCAATCACCAGAGGGTTCAATTCCGCCGTGGCTTGATACCATTTTGTTTCTTCACCCAGCGATTCGGCTCGTTTGATAGATTCATCAACAACTTCACCGAATTCTTCAATGTCAGCATCGTATATTAACATTTGAGCCAGCTTACCCATGTCCACCATCTTGGGCACGACAATGTGGCACGCAAGTTCCGATTTGGCACAGTAAGCAGCTAAGGAAGCACCTAAATTCCCGCTTGAGGCGCAAACTACAGACCGCTGTTTCAAATCTAAAGCGTTTGAAATCATCAAGGCTGCGCATCTGTCCCTGAAAGAATTAGTTGGATTTCTGGTCTCGTCTTTAAGATAAACGGCTTTTACGCTAAATTCTTTTGCGAGGCGTTCAGCCTTGTGTAGAGGTGTGCCGCCTTCTCCCATTGAAACAGTGCTTTTCACTTTAGGCAAGAATGGTTTATATCTCCAAAAATTGAATGGCCCAGCAAGCTTCATCTTGCTTGACTTTGAGAAGTCATAGGTGTATTGAAGGAGTCCTCCACATTTTTCGCATCTGTACTTAGGAGGATACTGTTCTTGTGTTGTCGAACACTGAGTGCATTGTAGAATAGCCATTTTGATGACTCCATAAATGAGTTAACTTCTTACAACTTTTCTTTATCGGTCAGTAAAGGTTTAAGAGAACCAGAGACGAGTTATAAAACACCGCCTACAACCCAGCATGTTCTATGTGATAAAGCATGAATGTGCGCGATTTGAAGCCTGGAATGAGTCACGTCAACATGACAGTAAAAGTCCTTGAAGTTTTAGAGTCCAAGCAAACAGTAACCAGCGCAGGCATCGAGCATGAGATTCTAGAATCGACTGTAGGTGACAAAAGCGGCTCCATCAAACTTGTACTATGGGATGAAAAGATAATTCCAGATTTGAAAATAGGCGACAAAGTGAAAATTGAAAACGGCTTTGTCACGTCGTTCAAGGGTGCTTGGCGAATAAACGTTGGCAGATACGGCGAAGCCAAAAAAATTTAGCATTGGGTCCCAAAAGGTTTCCAGCGGGTCCCAACTAACAGATGAGCAGAATGTTAACATCATGTCATTATCAGTGTGCCACAAAAGATTTCTATTGTGCCACAATACTAACGAGAAGGCTCACATAAAACTCAAAAACAAACTAGGGCAATTCTTCAGACAAAGCTGCGAACATTTTTTGCATTCTTCTAAAAGTTTCTAAGTATTCTAAGCCACGTTTAGTAATCCTATACCTACGTGAGTCGCCTACAAACTCTTCGCGTACGAAGCCTCGCGAAGCCAAAAAACTCAAAAACTTTTTAGTTCTGTCAACAGGCAGGTTAGCTCCGTAAGAAGCCCGTGTTAAAGCGCAAAAACCCCGTTTAGAGACTATGTCCAAAAGGTCAGCGAAAATCTCGTAGCGTGTTCTGCGCTCCAACAATCTTCACCGAGATTAACAGAATAGTAATAGCTTTTGAGGATAATGTTTACTCTTAAAACTTAGTTTGATGCAGCTGTGCTTTTTAATCCTTTGATTCCAACCCACTGAACTGCCACGCCGCCTATGAATAGCCTCATCCACAAAGTCAAAACTCGAATGAGCGTAGTGGCTACCGCAAACAAGGCGATGGAGCTTGGGTCACCGCTTAAAATCGTGTAGAGAGTAGTCATAACAATTTCAACTAATCCAACGTCTCCAGGAACACCTACTGGAATGCTTTGAATGCCCATGACGATGGAATAAACAATCACAATTCCACTAAAAGAAATCTTAACACCATAAGAACCCAAGGAAAAGAAGACCAAAACCATAATGAGCAAATCGAAAAACCACGCTACAATAGTCAAAATCGCAGGCAAAACAAGACCTTTAGGTCTTTGGCTTAGAGTTGTAATTCCCTCGTGAAACGCAGTTAACAGTTTTTCCGCTGAAGATTTAAGACGATCAATTCGCCAGCGCCCTTTTGAAAGACGCGATACTATTTTGACTACCCAATTGACTAAACGGTCTGTTGCTTGAGGGTGAGTGCTTAGGTAGAACATCAAACTCATGGAAACAATGCCGCTTAACGTTACAATCCCTATGAACTCTAGAACAAGCAAAGAAGGCCTGTATTTAAACAAGAAATATACCGAGCTAATGACTAAGCCGCCAATCGTTACGACTCCTGAAAGAATGCGATGACCAACAACGGAAGCTACAACTTTTCCTGCGTTTTCACCAGATTCCCTTGACATCAGGTAGATTTTAGATATATCGCCGCTAACTGATTCAATGGGAATTAAAAGATCAACAAACGAGCCTATCCAAATAAACTGGAATGTCCTAAGAAAAGAAGCTTTCACCGAGAGAAGTTTGAGTAGATTATGCCATGTTAAAGAATAGAAAGCTGCGCTTAGGAGCAAAGCGATAAAAGCCAATGAATAACAGAAAAGGTTGGCTTGCTGAATTGTGGTTAAAAAGTCGTTGAAAGGAACAAAAAAGTAGAGATACAAGAGAAAGACGAATAAACCAATCATTATCAGCAATATGCCTGTTCCTTTCGCCAAACGAATTTCATTTGTCATTTGCTACTGCATCCAAAGTGAACAGAGGCTAGTTGCATCCACTCTATTTTATAACCTTCGCAACGTAGGCTCTATCTTCACCCTGAAACTCTTGTTTTAGCTTTCTGCAGAGCTTTAGATTCACCTAGTTTTTTGTGTAAGCAAGCCTTGACAAACCCATAGTACTCAGCGTCTGGCATGGTTGGACGACTCTTAAACTCTCCGTGAAATTGAGAAGCAAAGAAATAGAATCGGTCTGGAAGCTCCAAAATTTCCATTCTTCGTTCGTCTGGGCTCTTGCCTGAAAACACCATTCCATGCTTTGTCAGAACATCCCAGTAGTTTGGGTTGACTTCCCAACGATGGCGATGGCGCTCATAAACTTCTTCACTTCCATACAGTGTGTGCGCTAACGAATCTTTCTTTATAACGACTTTGTGTGCTCCTAGGCGCATAGTGGCACCCTTGTGTTTGACGCCCAACTGTTCCGGCATGAGGTCGATGACTGGATGCCTTGTTTCTGGGTTAATTTCAGTGCTGTTTGCGTCTTCTAAACCGCAAACGTTGCGAGCAAATTCTATGACAGCCAACTGGAAGCCGTAACAGATGCCCAAAAAAGGAACATTGTTTTCACGTGCAAAGCGAATCGCATTCATTTTGCCTTCAGTGGCTCTGGGACCAAAACCATACGGAACGAATATTCCGTCATAGTTTTTCAAAATTGTCAGAGCACGCGGTTCTTTCTCAAAGTTTTCAGCTTCAATGTATTCTATCTGAACCCGAGTTTCACAGGCGGCTCCAGCGTGCCGAAACGCTTCGTTCATGCTGACGTAACTGTCAACCAGGCCAGCGTACTTGCCAACTAAGGCGATTTTGACTTCGAAGCGTGGGTTGAGGACAGCGTCTACAAATTGTTTCCATCCACCCCAGTTGGGTTTTTGGTCTGCCAATTGCAATCGCTTGCAAATGTAGTCGCCCATTCCCTGTTCGTCTAGAATCAAAGGAACCTGATAAATGGATTGAACATTGTAGGAGCAAAACACGGCGTTTTCTGGGATTGTTCCGAAAAGTGCGATTTTTATCAGCGCTTCTTTGTCTATCATTTCTTTGCATCTTGCTACGATTGTGTCGGGTTGAATGCCTATGCGGCGTAGTTCGTTGACGCTGTGCTGCAAGGGTTTCGTTTTCATTTCACCCGTTACGTCTAAGATGGGGACGAGCGCAACGTGAACGTAAAGGGTGTTTTCGAAGCCTTCTTCGAGGCGCATTTGACGGATAGCTTCCAAGAAGGGTAAGCCTTCAATGTCGCCGACTGTTCCTCCGCATTCGGTTAAAACAACGTCAACTTTTGACTCGTCTGCCACGTAGCGGATTCGACGCTTTATTTCGTTAGTTACGTGAGGCACAATTTGAACGCATTTGCCTAAGAAGTCGCCTTTGCGCTCTCTTTCAATAACCGCTTGATAAACTTGTCCCGTTGTGATGTTGTTGTGTGTGCATAGGTCGATGTTGAGAAACCTTTCATACCAGCCTAAGTCTAGGTCTGTTTCACCTCCATCGTCTGTTACGTAGACTTCTCCGTGAATGTACGGGTTCATGGTGCCAGCGTCCACATTCACGTATGGGTCGATTTTGATGGCTGTAACCTTCAAACCCCGAGCTTGAAGCATCTTGCCAATAGAAGACGTGAGGATGCCCTTGCCGACCGAAGAAAGCACGCCGCCAGTTACGAAAATGAATTTTGTCATCGTGCTTCCCAACAATAACAAACCATAGACAACATTCTACATTATAAACTCTTTCCGAAATGAATGCATGGATGTATTTGGGTTGGTGATAGGATGGTGAAAAACAATTTTTGTGTTTGTGTGTGCGCTAGGCGTTAGACCGCCCTCTAATATGATTCAAATAGGCTCCAAATATGAAATCTTTCAATTGATAGGCGGAGAGATGGCGGTGGGTAAGGTGGCGTCTATAGGTAGTCTCTTTGGGTTCAAAATGGGTTTTGTGTGTTTTGTGGTGACGTTTTTAAAGCTTAATTATGTGGATTTTGTTTTATCGTATTTTTGTGGATATCTTTACTTTTATTGCTACTGTGGTGGTGGTTTCTGCTTCTGGAGCGTTAGCGCCGGGTCCCATGTTTTTTACGAATATTACACATGGCGCTAAATCTGGTGCGAAAGGTGGATTAGCTTTCTCGGTTGGGCATACCATTTTTGAATTAAGTTTTGTAGTGTTTTTGGCTTTTACGTTAGAAACGGTCACTACTGAAGCAAATAAAGCATTGATAAATCTTGTTTTAGGAGTAGCAGGTGGAACAGCTCTTCTTGTGTTTGGTTTTTTGCAGATTCGTGAGGCTTGGACTTCGGCGAAATCCACGGTTGCTGACAAAGGGGGGATACCTGCGAAAAATCCTTTGCTGTTGGGTACTGTTTTTACTGGGCTTAATCCTTATTTTATTATTTGGTGGCTTACAATTGGAATGACGCTTCTTATCAAGCCCGCTCTGGATTTAGCATCTTTCGCTGGCGTTTTTCTTATGTACGGTTTGCATGTTTGGATGGACTATGCGTGGCTTATTGGCACAGCCTATCTTGCGAAGAAGGGAACAAATCTGGCGGGAAGGAAGGGATATAGAGGCATCATGATAATTTTCGGTGCCATACTCATCGGCTATGGATTATATTTCCTCTCAACAGCTCTTCTCTAAAACTGTGGTTGTAACCTAAACTTCGGATGTATGTGTGAGTTTTGCATCAGTTGTTTAAACATTGAACTCATTTTGTCCATTCATAACCAAAAACCTTAAATGCTTCTTCCTTGTCGCTCACTGTTTTTTCTTCTAATACAACGGACGCAAATTAGTAATATAGATAGCCAACTGCATACTTTTTCGCATCTACCTTCTTCACCAAAAACACTTTTAACTTCAAATACTGTTTTATCCAAAGAGGCAATTTAACAATCAAATTTGCAAATTGTCTATAGGCTGGAAGTCCTATACCGTATTGTTTGTCTGGATTATCCATCTTTTGCAGCAATTCTCCTAGAATCATTAGAAAATAATTTACCCGCATAGCGTTTAGCGAGCCTTCGCCTTTAGCTTCTATGATCATTGTGCCGAGTGAATCATGTGTTGCTTCAATATCAGCACCGTGTCTTTGCCTTAAAGCCATTCTGCGTATTGTCCATCCATCAGCCTTTAACATTAATCCAATAGCGTTCTTTACCTCATCTTCTTCTATACGAAAGGGGCATTTCTTGCAATCTTCTGGAGACAAACTACTGAATCTTTCAGGGCACTCATAGGAAAAACTCTTCAATTCATGTTCAGAAGACAGTAGAACCGACATTACTTCAATATTTAATTCAATTGGAGTTGGCTTCGTTATTGAAGGTGTTTTAGCTTTATCTCGCGCCTGACTTGGGTTGTATTTACTTTCGTACCACTCGAGCAAATGCTGATATTTTTGAGGAACATCTTCTGAGTTTGGCTTTATCTTTCCATTTTCTCTGCTTGGGTGATAATCATCAGATTCCTTGAAAAGTCGTAGGCTTCTGTCCGACAAGGCATAGAGCATACGATACTTTGCAGGGTTTGGTGGTTTGTTGGCAACACAGTGCAAGGAAATATGCCATGCAATTCCTGGTCTAAGAGTTCCAAAAATATTCTCTCGTTTTATTCTTTTGACAATCTCCTGCGGGTAGAACGACTCCTTAGTTGGGTTTTCAACATGCAAAAGGGCGCATCCTATCCACACTTCATCGGCTACTTTTATGTCAAAAGTCATCCTCTTTCCTCCCATATTAACCAGCAATTATACGTAAAAAGGTTCTCAACACGTAGTTTTTGAAAAAAGGGACCGTGAAGACTGCGCACTTAGCTTGGTTGGATGGCGATTTTTATGTCGTTTTTTGATGTTGTAAGTGTTTCAAATGCTTCTTTTATTTGGTCAAGTTTCATCTTTCGAGTGATCAAGGGCTTCACGTTTATGGTTCCAGAAGCTATGAGGTTTAATGCCTTTCTGAAGTGCGCTGGAGTTGTGTGAAACGCTCCCAGAATGGTTGTTTCTCCGTAGTGAAGCTGTTCAGTGCTCACTCTTATCTCTGTTCCTGGTGGGCATCCGCCGAATTCGAGAACCGTGCCGCCTTTTCTCACCATTTTTAGGGCTTGTTCCCATGTGGTTGGCAAGCCTATGGCTTCAATGACGACATCTGCTCCGTAGCCTTCAGTAAATCGTTTAGTCTTTTCCACAGTGTCCTCTGTTTTGGCATTTATTGTTTCATCTGCGCCTATTTTTTGGGCAAGTTGCAGTCGCTCATCTACGGTGTCGCTTATGATAACTCTGTTGGCGCCCATCTTTTTGACCGATAGCAGATGGAGGAGTCCGATTGGTCCCGCGCCGATTATGGCAACTGTGTCGCCTAGTCTAACTCCCGCTTCTTCGATTCCGTGGAGCACACAAGCCAGCGGCTCTGTAACCGCTGCTTCTTCATAAGTTACGTGAGTCGGTATCTCCTGGGTGTTGAGCATGACTATGCGTGCTGGAACCTTGATGTATTCGGCGTAGGCGCCCCAAAGCCACATCATGTCTTCGCACAGGTTATATTTGCCTTTCTGACATATGAAACAACGCAAGCAAGGTGAACTGTTTCCAGCGCGTACCCTCATGCCTTCTTTAAGCCAAGACACGCCTTCTCCAACCTCAACCACGTCTCCAGCCCATTCGTGCCCAAACACTGTTGGCAGTTTAATTACGCCACTTACGTAGCCTCTTTGAAAAATTTTGAGGTCGGTTCCACACGTTGTTGCAGCTTTCACCTTGACCAGAATTTCTCCTGCGCTGACTTCGGGTTTCTCTGTATCTTGGATTCTAAGGTCTTTTACTCCGTACAGAAGAGCGGCTTTCATTTTTTCTTTAGGCAAATGTTGTCCTCTCAAATGTTTTGTAGATGGTATAATTAAAGGAGAGAGGTTTTATTGTTTCTCGTTGAGCACAATAACTTTTAGGCATATTTTGCTTTCTGCTGCAATTCTAAACGCTTGGGCTGTTTGGCTAAGTGGAAAACGGTGTGTTATCAATTCCTTAGCCTTGATTCTCCCCGAACTTATGAGTTGCAGAGCTGTTCGTGTTTCTATGTGAGACGTTGAATATGACGGAATAATTGTGATTTCCGAAAAAAACAGTCTGTGAGGACTCAAGCGAGCTTGCTCTTCAGCTTTTGTTGGGGCGAATAGGCATAGAGTTCCGCCTCTACGACAAATTTGGATGCCGTCTTCTATCGCTTTCAAGTTTGGCGCTGTTACAATAACTAGGTCGGCACCCCTTCCTCCTGTGGCATCCTTAACCTTTTCTGCAATTTTTTCTCTTTGTGGATTGACAGTTAAGTCTGCTCCGAATCGTTTAGCTGCGTTTAACCTGTACTCAACTGTGTCGCTGACAATGGTTTTGACGGCTCCTGACATTTTAGCCAGTGTGATGTGAATGATTCCTGAGGGTCCAGCGCCTATGACTGCTACCGTGTCCCCTGCTTGGATGTTGCATTTGTTCTGTGCTCTTATGCAGCAACCGAAGGGTTCAATTAAGGTGGCTTCTTCATACGAAACTTTGCTAGGAAGTTTCAACGTGTCGACTTGTACGTTGGGCGCTGGCACTCTGAAGTATTCGGCGAATCCGCCTGGCTCAATGTGTGTTTGAGCGAATTGTTGACATAGGGTGTAGTCGCCGTGTCTGCAGTAATGGCATGTTAAGCATGCAACATGATGATGAACAAAGACCCTGTCTCCAACTTTGAAGCCTTCCACATTCTTCCCAGCTTCAACGATAATGCCTGCTGGCTCATGCCCAAGAACCAAAGGCGCCCTACTGCGCAAATACCAATCCATAAGGTCGCTGCCACAGACGCCGCAAGCCTTCATTTCAACTAGAACTTCATCTGGAGCAATTTTGGGTTTAGGCTTGTCTTCGATTCTAATATCGTCAAGGCTATAGTACATGGCGACTTTCATTTATCAAGCCCGCTTTCCAGAATCTGTTTCACTCTCTGTAGGAACTGTGCGGCTGGGGCTCCGTCCACAATTCGGTGGTCAAATGAGAGGCTGAGTTGCATAACTGGTTTTGTGACCACTTGTCCGTTGACCACTAGGGGTTTTTCGGTGACTCTTCCAACTCCCATTATGGCTGTCTCAGGCGGATTTATTATTGGAATGAACATGTCTACGCCGTACATGCCGAGGTTCGTTATGGTGAAGGTTCCGCCTGTCAAGTCTTCCCTTGTCAGTTTGCCTTCTCTCGCCTTGTTTACAAGCAATTTTAGTGCAGAGGCTATGTCGCTCAGCGACTTTTTGTCCGCATTGTGTATCACTGGAACAACTAGTCCTTTTTCAGTGGCAACCGCAACGCCTACGTTGATGTCTTCGAAAATTTTGATTTGCTCATTTTCAAGCGTAGAGTTTATGATGGAATGCTCTCTTAACCCTTGAGCAACAGCCTTCACAAGCATGTCAGTGTAGGACGCCTTAGTTTCTTCGCGTAGTCTAGCAGCCTCTGTCATGTCAACTTCCATGGTTATGGTGCTGTGAGGCGCTGTTCTTGCGCTTAGTGAGAGTCGTTCAGCCGTTGTCTTTCTTATGCCAGTTAAAGGAATAACCACTCGAACTCTGGGCGCCACCTGTGCAGCTTCTATGTATCTTTTCACGTCATCCTCAACTATTCGCCCTTCTGGACCCGTGCCCACAACCTTAGTCAAATCAACGCCTTGTTCTCGTGCAAGTCGCTTGGCTGCGGGCGAAGCAACGATGCCTTCTGCAACCTTCTCAACCACTTCTCTTTCTAACACAGCTTCCACTTTTGCGGGTTCCTTGGCAATCGCAAATGTAAGGTCTGTTTCTGCGATTTGTTCGTCGGGAGCTGCAATTATTCCGATGGGTTGCGTTACTGGCACATCGCTTCCTTCTAGGGCGAAGATTTTGCGCAAAACTCCTGTTTCTGGAGCTTCAACGTCGTATGTCACCTTCTCTGAAAGTATTTCAACTAGCGGCTCGCCTTTTTGAACTGCGTCGCCTTCTTTCTTAAACCATAGAACAACAGTTCCCGTCTTCATGGTTAAGCTGAGCCTCGGCATCACAACTTTGGTTACCAAACGCTAACCCTTCTTCTGAATCAACCTGACAATGGAATAATAACCAAATGAGGTTAAAAGCCTAAAGGAGAAGGGCTACTCAACCAGCAAGCGCTCCCAAAATCGTTGAGTTCCTTTCCTAACTTCAATAGCAAAGATGGCCAATAGCATCGCAAAAAGCACGGTTTGAACAATGACTGACGCTAGAAGCCAGTCGTTCAAAAGAACTAAAGCATCAAAAGATTCATTTGTAAAAGGATAAAAAAGCGGGTTGTACTCATGGCATGTGGCGTCAATGAGTACATGAGATAAACTTCCAACAAGAGCCGAGAACACGAGCATGCCAGAAAAGACGCATTTTTCACTAACATTCTTTATCTTCACTCTAAAAATCCAGTTAACAAATGTTGGATACAGAAACCCAGTTATCTGAATTGCTAGAAAAGTGTCCAAAGTGGCAGCACCCAAAATGCTGTGCATCAACCCTCGGGAAGCCACTATTCTTTCATTAGTCACGTAACCAACAAAAGCTTCAACGTCGGGAATCACAGAGCCCACAATTAGGGCTGGTAGAACAAATCCCTTCTTTGCCTTGTTGATTACGTAGGCTAAGCAGTAGTGAAGAGGCGTAATCGGCATGCAAAATCACACCATTTCTTGCTGAATAGCTAAATACTTAATGAATTATTTCCTTAACCGCTTTAATTATGCCCTTCTCGTCGGGTATGACAAACTGCTCTAAAGGTGGACTAAACGGTATCGGCGTGTCAGGCTCAGCTACACGCTTTATCGGAGCATCTAAATAATCCAGTGCCTCCCCAGCAACAACAGCTGCAATTTCAGCGCTGACACCTGCAGTTTTGCAGTCTTCTGTTACGATGACTATGTGCCCAGTTTTCTTCACCGACTTCACAATGGCTGATTTGTCTAAGGGCGAAAGAGTGCGTGGGTCAACAACTTCAGCGCTGATTCCCTCTTTACTCAGTTTTTCAGCTGCGGCTAACGCTTTGTGAACCATGTAAAGCGTTGCAAAAATGGTTACGTCTGAGCCTTCTCGTTTCATGTCTGCCACTCCAAAAGGCACAGTGTAATCCTCTTCTGGAATCATTCCTTTAACGGGATACAACAACTTGTGCTCCACGAAAAACACGGGATTATCTCCTCGAATAGCTGTTTTGAGCAAGCCTTTAGCGTCGTAGGGGGTTGAGGGCACAGCCACGTACAAGCCAGGTGTGTGCATAAACCATGCTTCTAGGCTTTGAGAATGATGGGAAGCGATGTTGACGCCTGCACCGAAGGGTGTTCGAATGACTAAAGGCACTTTAGCTTGTCCACCGAACATGTATCGAATCTTAGCCGCTTGATTACAGATTTGGTCCATGGCTAATGCGGAGAGGTCGCCGAACATTATTTCTGCAACTGGTCGCATGCCAGTTATTGCAGCGCCCACGCCCACACCGATTATGGCTGACTCTGAAATAGGTGTGTCTCGAACTCTTTCGTCTCCAAACTCTTCAGCTAAGCCTTTTGTTACGCCGAAGGCTCCGCCCCAGTAACGTCCAATGTCTTCTCCAAGCAAGAAAACACTTCTGTCTCGCTTCATCTCCTCACGCAAAGCTTCACGCAATGCTTCTCGAACAGTTGTCTCCTTCATTGACTTGGAGCATCCTCCTCTTGAACATAAACGTCTTCCAACGCTTCTTCTGGTTGTGGAAACGGGCTTTCCATGGCAAACTTGACTGCTTCTTCTACAGCCGCCTTAGCTTCAAGTCTCAACTTTTCTTCTTCTCCATTAGTGAGGACGCCCATTTCGATGAGTTTAGCTTTGAACCGAGGAATTGGGTCTCTTCTAAGCCATTCTGCAACCTCATCTTTGGGTCGATAAGTAGCGGGGTCAAACCTTGAGTGCCCCTTCTGCCTGTACGTTTTGCACTCAATTAATGTTGGTCCACTGCCTTGTCTCGCTTGATTCACAGCCTTTGCGCTTGCTTCATAAACTGCTAAAACGTCGTTTCCATCCACCGAGACGCCTGGAATGCCGTAAGCAACTGCTCTGTCAGCAATGTTCTCTGTGGTCATGACTAAGCTTTGGCGGGTTCCCATGGCGTACAAGTTGTTTTCGCACACAAAAACAACGGGCAACCGCCAAGTCGCTGCCATGTTAACGCCTTCGTGAAAAGTGCCCTGATTCGAAGCGCCTTCACCGAAGAAGCATGCCACAACTTGGTCTGTGCCCCTCAACTTTATGGATAAGCCAGCGCCAGCTGCGATTGGAATTCCTGCGCCCACAACTGCTGTGGCGCCTAACATGCCTATGTTGAAGTCTGCGATGTGCATCGAACCGCCTTTGCCTTTACAGTAGCCTGTTTTCTTGCCGAGTATTTCAGCCATTACCTTGCCCAGATCTGCGCCTTTTGCAATGCAGTGACCATGCCCCCTATGAGTGCTGGTTATGTAGTCGTCTCGGCGAAGGTTGGCGCAGACGCCTACAGCCACGGCTTCTTCACCAGCGTACAAATGGATTGTGCCTGGCACTAGGTTTTGTCCATACAACTCGAATACTTTTTCTTCAAAGTATCGAATTTGCAGCATGCGCTGATACATTTCAACAAGTTTCTCTTTTTCCACCATGAGTCATCATCTCAAGATTGACGGAAGTAGCTGATTATTTTTTCAGCAATCAACACAGACGCAGATTTTTGCGCTTCAATCGTTTGGGCTCCAACGTGAGGCGTGCAGACAACGTTTGGCATTTGCATCAGCGTCCAGTTTGTTGGCGGTTCCACCTCGTAAACGTCTAACGCTACGCCCCCTAAATGCCCTGTCTGTAATGCCTTTAGAAGAGCTTTTTCATCAACAACTGCGCCTCTTGACGTGTTAATCAAGAACGAGCCTTTCTTCATGAGTTGTAACTCTTTTTCACCAATCATGTGATGCGTTTGAGAAGTGTGAGGAACATGAAGAGTAACGACCTCGCTTCGCTTAAGTAGTTCATTAAGTGGAACAAACTGGGCTTCCAATTCTTTCAATATAGTAGGCTTAGGTGGAGTGCGCTTGGTTACGAGGATTTTCATGCCAAAAGCCTTAGCCAGTCGAGCTACACACTCACCCACGTTACCCAGTCCAATTATGCCTAAGGTTTTGCCCTTCAGCTCCCATCCAGTCAAATCAGTTTTAATCCATTTGCCTTCTTTCATCGAACGATCAGCTTGAGGAATGCTGCGTGCCAACGACAGAATCAACCCAATCGTGAGTTCAGCAGCTGCTTCAGCTGGAGCCTCTGGAGTATTATAGACTTTTACGCCTTTCTTCTCAGCTGTGTCTAAATCAATGTTGTCTAAACCGATGCCTGCTCTACCAATTGCTCTAAGTTGTGTTCCAGCCTCAAGTATTTCTTTAGTCACTTTGGTTCGGCTTCTCACAATCAACGCCTCATAGTTTGAAACAGTTTTCTTGAGTTCGCTGCCAGAGATGGTTGGCTTCACATCAACCTTGAACCCTGCTTTCTCTAGTCTCTTCATGCCTTCTTGGTCTACCGTATCGCAAACAAGAACCCTTGGTTTCGGCTTCAAACGTTATTCATCTACCCTAACGTTTGAATTAACTTGCCTTAAACACTTATTTTCTTTTGTGTTCAGATTCTGAAGGATAAAACATGTTTATATGACTTGTTGTACAGCTTTTATGTTGATAAGCATATTAAGTATGCATGATGTGGCGAATATGCGAAAACTAGCAAGGTCAAGGAAGGGCAGTACGCTGGTGCTAGCCACCTTACTGCTAGTGGTCGTAACTGTAGTCGCCGGTATCCTATTCTATAACACGATAATGGGCTCCGTATCCAGTATGACTAACAATTTCAACACTCAGATGGCTCTCGTACTACTCGAGGGAAGCGGCATCAACGCCACGCACATATCAGCTTTTATACGCAACACCAGCCAATACACTGTGGAAATTTTGAATGCATACGTAAACAGTGAAATCGCGCTCCTTGTCCAGAGTGTCAAAATTGCAGCTTCTTCGCTAGGAATTACGTACATCAAGGGGGATTTTTCAAAGGGATCAACCTATTCTATCAAACTCGCAGGCATGTTCGGCACGTTGATAACATTCCAGGTAACCTACTAAAAATGCCAGCACTGTCCTTCCTTTTTTTTTATTCCTTGACAGTAGCGTAAAAGACTGGATAACATTTGATAGTAACTGTTTTCTTCAATCTGTTTTTAGGGTTCTCTTTTTCCGTATTTACACACTTTTTGACATTCCATACACATGAGGTGAGAATGCTTAGATAACGCGGGTTCAAAACGTCTAAGCACCTCTCCATACTTAGACGCTTCTTCGCCTAAGAGATGAACGCCCACTAAACACTTTGTGTCGTCAACTTTGTAAGGAGTTAAAGCATTCACGGGACAAGCCTTAACACATTCGTCGCAAGCGCCGCACAGCTCACCTTCAAAGGGTTTGTCAGTAGTCATTTCAGCGTTCGTCAATATGGGAGCCAAACGTATCCATGGACCAAACGTTGGGTTGATTACTAAGGCGTTTTTGCCGTAGTTTCCAAATCCAGCCAACTGCGCCAAACGTTTGTAAGAGCCAGAGAAGAACGAAATAGCCTTGAACCCTCGCGCTTCTAGGAACTGCGTCACTCTGAGCGCTATCACTGATAATGGGAAATAGCCTGGATAAACCCATCTTTCACCCTTTTTTATGGCTAGTTCCAACATGTTGTCCCAAACATGGTAGCCCATCACAACCACTGACTTGGCATCTGGCATAGTTTCAACCGTTTTCTTCGTGTATGCTCGAATGGTAAATCCTACATAGACAGGTGGTAAAGCGTCGATTGCAGCAGCAGAAACAACCCCAACTAAGTTGGCGCCTGACTTTGTTGCAAACTCTTTAACTTCTCTGCTTAACTTCTCGGGTTCGGATTCCTGCAATTAGTTTCCCTCTTTCCTTCTTCACTGCCAACAATAGATTTAAAACGAATATTAGAAATGTTTTATTTAAGAACCTCTCCATAAAAAGAAAACAAGGTGTAGCACATGAAAGTTTTCATATCCGCAGATTTAGAAGGCGTGGCAGGAATCGTTCACGGGGAACACACACAACGTGATGGTAAGGAGCATGAGAGAGCCCGCAAACTCATGACGTACGAAGTAAACGCTGCAATAGAAGGTGCAATGGAAGCAGGTGCCAAAACCATTCTCGTAAATGATTCACACGGCACCATGAGAAACCTCATACCTGAAGAACTCCACGACGCTGCTGAACTTATAACTGGCTCGCCTAAGCCTCTTTCCATGATGCAGGGAATCGACTCCTCCTTTGACGCCGCGCTCTTCGTTGGCTACCACGCGAGAAGAGGCTCTTACACTGGGGTTTTAGAACACACATACCATGGTGGAGTGATAAACGATGTTTTAATAAACGGCAAGCCAATGGGAGAGACAGGAATCAACGCCGCCTTAGCTGGACACTTTAAGGTTCCAGTGGTTCTGGTCACAGGCGACAGCGTCGTAACCGACGAAGCCCGTTCCATTCTGGGCTCTGTGGAAACCGTAACCGTGAAGCACGGCGTGGGCAGGTTTGCGGCACGTTGTTTGAGTCCTTCTAGGGCTAGAGTGCTTATTAAGAAGGGAGCTACAAGAGCGTTGAAGAATGTGAATAAATTCAAGCCGTTTAAGGTTAAGCCTCCAATAAAACTCGAAGTTTCCTTCATACATACAGGGATGACTGAGATGACTGAGCTCTTGCCTGGCGCTAAAAGAATCAACGGCAGAACGGTTACATTTGTTTCAGATGACTACTTGGAGGCGTTCAAGGCTCTGCGCGTAATGATAACCTTGGCTGGAACAAACGTTTAAAGAAAGCAACCTCTAACTTTAGAAAAATTGTTCTCCATTTTTTCTGATGATGAGAGAGATAGAATCATTATTTTCGATTCATAATGTCTTTCCGTAGCTTTTTCAAACTATTAAGTTGCAGGTTGCAGTTCCAATGATTTGTGTGAAAGCTAACCGCATTGCGCTATTCTTACTTCTTGTGTTACTCAGTTTCTCAATGGCGAGGATAGTCTGGGCGACTGCTGAAACTATTTCGGTTCCTGCAGGTCAAACCGTGGAGAGAAATATTGACTTAAACGCTGAAGATGAGGTGTCTGGAAGAATCACTGTTGTGGGCAGTGAAGAATCTAGAGACATAAACTTCACGGTTATGGGTCCAAGTGGGTCAGTCGTTTCCCCTACAATGAAGGTGACTGCGACTAATTTTAGGTTCAGCGCTTCAGAGAAAGGAACTTATCGTTTCGTTTTTGACAACTCTCAGTCACTGGTAGACAAAACTGTGAGCATCAACTATGATGTTAGGCATTACTGGTTTGGTTTGCCTCAGGAATTTGTGCTCATGCTGATTGTGGTGTTTTTGGGAGTGCTTGGCTTAATGGTCTATGCGATGATGAGAAAGTAAGCCCTTAAACGTTTATTCTGTTGGAAAGTCAAGTTCGTTTTCGGGTATTCCTTGTTTTTTTCCGTGTTCAATTGCTTCTTTCCATGTGCTCTTTTTGTTTTTGTCAAGTTGGAATTGTTTGTCGTTGAAGACGACTATGATTTTGTTGCCTTTCCAGAAGTGTGCGTACCAGCCAGGCATGATATATCGTTGCAAGGTGTCAATCTCCTTTTTGGAGCACTTTACATCGTAGCTGTGCCATCTTCCAACGTTCCCTTTATAGTCAATTGGCATGCCTTCCTTACTGATTGATGCTCCATAAATTGAGAATTTATTGATAATCATCGGGTCACTCAACCCTTCAGCGATTATGCCACCTTTCCAATCTTTCATTGTTTTTCACCTTAACCATTCAACAAATCCTTGGCGCTGGGAAATAAGGTTTACATCTCGGTCCAAATTCTCGGTGAATTTAAAATCCTAGAATGCATGCATTCAGTAAGTATTTTATGTTCAGCACTGAAGAAGACATATCAAATGGAATGGCAATTGACTACACAGAACAGATCTCCTAGACTTCCTAAAAAAGATGTCAAAATCGATGTCAACATCGAATACTTTCAAATGATAAAGGTAGTAGACCAGTGGAAAGGCAAGGGTTGAGGGAAAATGGTTCTGAGCAAGGCGGAGAAGGTTTTGAGGGAAATTGAAAATGCCGCAAGGAGGAGGGAGTTCCTCCCTATCATAGGACCCAGCAAGGGCCAAATCTTGATGAAAGTCATTCGTGAGATCAAACCCAAACGCATTTTAGAAGTGGGAGCCCTCATCGGATACTCGGCAATTCTAATGGGAAAGGAGCTTGCGAACGACGCCCACTTAATCACTATTGAAATCGACCCCCACACCGCAAAGATAGCGGAAGAGAATCTAAGAAAGGCGGAGATACCGCCAACCGTAGAAGTGCTGGTCGGCGACGCAATTGAGGTTATACCAAGGTTGGCGGGCATGTTTGACCTGGTATTCATCGACGCTGATAAAAGCGAGTACCTAGACTATCTTCGACTGATCGAGGACAAGCTCCAAAAAGGAAGCGTTGTAGTTGCAGACAACGTGGAGCACGCGCCACCCTACCTAAATTACGTAAGGTCCTCAGGAAAGTATAGCAGCAGATTCGTACCGGTAGGCACGGTCACATTTGGCCATTCTCGAGGTCATCGTCTCGGAGATGGCCTTGAAATAAGCGTTAAGCTGTAAACGCCAACCTTGCGGGCAATAAAGGGTTTGAAAGTAGCTAGTGTAGCTTGGCGTCGGGGAATAAAGTTTACATCTCGATTTAAATTCTATGCGAAGTTCCCCTTAGAAGGTAACTTGGTTACATGCCCCTTTTCCTTTTACCAAACAACCCTGTAACGTTTAGGAGTCAAGTATGCTGTTTTGACGAAGCGACAGAAAATAGAGGTTTCGACGTCTCCCAGGCTACCTATTCTTAGCAATGGGGTCACAGCAACTGCCAACATGAATAATTTCTTTAGTTCCAATAAATTATTATATAGTCTAAAAACGAAGACATCTAAGAGAAGAAAAAGGAGATAATTTTCACGATGTCGGCTCATTTGCCAGAGTCGAAACACTTTCAGATCGAGCGATTAGCGGATGGTGTCTACGCTGCAGTTGCTTCTGAGCAAGGTTATGCTATTTGCAATGCTGGTATTGTCGACGTTGGCGATGAAACCATTGTCTTTGATACGTTCATCTCTCCAGACGCGGCTAAAGACCTCCTGAAGGCGGCTAAACAATTAACATCGCACAAGGCTACTTACGTTGTCAACAGCCACTATCATGAGGACCATATTCGGGGTAACCAAGTCTTTCCTTCTGATGTCGATATTATTAGCACCATATGGACCCATGAAGCAATTGCTCAAAATGAGCCCAAAGAAATTAGATGGGAAAAGGAAAATGTTCCCCAGAGAATTATCGAAGCGCAGTCAAGGCTGGGTGTCGAAAAAGATCCCAAGCGACGTCGAGAACTTGCTTTCTTGATTGTTTACTACCGGGCGATGAGTGAATCACATTCTAAACTGAAAACAAGGCTACCAAACGTCACGTTTGAACACAAACTCGTAATACACGGAACGCAAAGAACAGTTGAGCTTCTCTCTTTTGTTGGACACACAGCCAGCGACATTGTTCTCTATTTGCCAGAAGAAAAAATTGCGTTTATGAGTGATTTACTCTTCATCAACATACACCCATATCTTCCAAGTGGTTTTCCCACGGACTGGAAACAATCTCTCAGCAAGATCGAGGCGTTAGGAATACAGACTGCAGTTCCTGGTCACGGCCCGATTGGTCGATTCGTAGATCTCTCGGTGATGACTCAATATATTCAGTCGCTCGAAAACATTGCCACAAACATGGTAAAGTCGCGTAAATCCGCAAAGGAAGTTCATCTTCAACCCATTCCTTCACCATTTGAGACCTGGTGGTTGTTCTTTGACAATTTTTTCTTCACCAATCTCGAGTTCCTTTATAAGCGCGCTGCACAAAGAATAGAAAAAAGTAAGCCGCTTCAAAAATCTCACAGATAATAATTATCATCCTTGGATGTGAAATCTCGAATTTAAACGTTAATCATGACATTTGGCGCCGGGAATGGGATTTGAACCCATGCGGCCTGTAAAGGCCACAGGCTCTCAAGGCCTGCGCAATAACCACTCTGCCATCCCGGCTTTGGTAACAGATGAGTCTATTTTGTGTGTTTAAATGTTTGTCTGATGTTATCCTTGCATGAGTGTTTTATGGGTTGTTGGATTTCGTTGGCTAAGGCAGGATAAAGATAATCCAGAAGGCGAGTTCACTAAAGGGGAAATAGCTTAAATTTCAATGATTAATACTTTAGTGAACGAGATGAAACCAATGCAGTCTCTTGAAAAAAAGAAGGAAAGACTGAACCAATTAGACGGAAAAACGTGGGAAAGATACTCCATCAGTGTATGGGACATCACCAAGACTCCAAAGGAAACCAGACTGCGCCACCCAGCCATGTTCCCAATTGAATTATGTAAGAGACTTATTCAAATCTATACGAAGAAGGGAGACACTGTACTTGACCCATTCATGGGGAGTGGTTCCGCAATTGTTGCCTCTGAGGACTTGGAAAGAAAAGGCATTGGAATCGATGTTAACCCAAATTTTGTGAAGTTGGCAAAGAGTAGGTTATCTCAACAAAAACTATTAACCAGTAATATTGTCGAGTCTGAAATCTATTGTGCGGATGCGACAAACCTTCTTGATTATGTTAAACCCACCTCTGTTGATTTGGTTATCACCTCACCTCCATATTGGATGATTCATAAAAGAAAGAGAAGTGCCGATTATAAAGAATCGAGACCCTACTCAGCCTTAGAAAGTGACCTTGGAAACATTGAGAATTATGACCAATTCAAGGGTGCGCTGGAGGAGATTTTTGAAAAGGTTCACTATGCGCTCAAACCACTTAAGCGATGCATAGTCATCGTAATGGACATCAGAATTCAGAATCGATTCATTCCTTTTCATCTGGACATCGTCCATATGATGGAAAAAATTGGATTTGTTCTGGAAGATATAATTGTATGGGATAGAAGAAGAGAATACAGTAACCTCAGACCACTGGGTTTTCCCTATGTTTTCGTAGTAAACAAAGTGCATGAATACATTATGATTTTCCGAAAGAATAAAGAAGAGCAAATTGAGATTGAAGAAAATGCTAGACTACCTTGATGCGGACGTTTCATACTTTTTAGGTTTAATTACGGCACGAGGAGAACTGTCTGAAAGTGCTGGAGTCAAGCGCATAACAATAGAATTTCCATTCAGAAATTTGAAAGTTGAAGGGATTAAGAAGAAGATAGTTCAGAAGAACGAGATTCTTCTAAGTTTACGCAAAACTATTTCAAGAGTTAATGAACTTGCAGATGTAAATACGAGAGAAGAAGAAAAGGAACGAGCAGTCTATCTCATTCTCGAAACTATGAAAAATACAATGTTTTGGAGAAACATTCGAGCATTAATGCAGGGGAAAATCACACATTATGAATTCGACATACCTCCGGAGATTTTTCAAGCTGGTGAACAAACTCAAAAGGAATTTCTAAGAGGTTATTCTGATGTAGCAGGTTCAGCAAGATGGGCTAATAGAAATAGGTGGGGAAAATGTAGAGTCTATCTCGACGTCCTCAACCCGAACTGGACACTTCCAAGGCAACTTTGTTATCTCTTACAAGATTGCCTGCAAATTCCTGTCGATACAATCGCATACGGGCACCCAAACATCAGAGACCCGAGATTGAAAGAATATAAAAAAGGTAGAAAAGACGCTTGGGCAAGAGAACATCAGATTAAAATATTTGCTGACGATTTTGAGAAAATCGGCTTTTACATGAGCCATAAACAAGAGATTTTGGAAGAACTAGCGGCATATAATAAAAAGCAAAAATTTGAAGAAGCCAAATTTTGCTGCCCACCCAAACGGTTAACAGGCAAAAGTAAACCTAGACACCCGGCAGAAGGCTCTGAGAAGCTTCTTTCAGCGATACGAGGAAAACATTTCAACAGTTATTGGCAGATTTGTGCTGAACTTGGTTGCAAAAGATATGCAGACTTTATTTCGAAACAAAGTCGATTGAAGAAGTGGGTAAGGAAGAAGTGAGAATTTGTATAGAGAAGAAAAAGAAATGTATCCCCACGTACGTTCTTGGTTTGAAAAAGTTTTGCAAGACAAATTTAAAAGAGCAAGAATTTTGGTGGCGGACACTTCAAAGAAAGTGTTATCAAAATGGCTATTTGAAAAAGCTTATCATAGGCACTTCAAAGACTATTCGACATATGAAATTGAAGTTGATATAACTGGCGTAATTGAAAGCGAGAAAACTGAACTTGCTTTTGTGGAATGCAAGTTGAACAAAATAACCCTCAGAGATTTATCACAACTTTTAGGTTACAGTAAAGTCGCTATACCCTTGCTTTCGATTATATTATCACCCAAAGGCATTTCTGACTCAATGAATTTATTGTTCAATGTCTCAAGAAGAAATGATGTACTCTACTACGCAAATAATAAGCATATAGTCATTGGAAAGTGGGATGAAACAAGAAAAGAAATTGATCAATCTTCAATAATTCCAAGAGGGTATCATATCTAAATTTGGTTAAAAGTAATATCTTGTCCATTTATCACCTCAAATTTAGTCATACAAATTACAACAAATCTCGTATGGTCATTTCTGTTGGTTTAGAAACACCCATCCCCTCAAACCCAACCAACTAACCTGTCCACAAAAATGTTCACCTCACAATATAATATGCTTTGTCTTTCTCACCGTTTGGTGACCAAAAAAATTCTAATCGTAACCAAACAAACACCACCAACCATCCCCACCATAACATGCTAACAAGCCTTCACTACAAGTGTCGTCAGACAAAGAAATTCAATTGTCGGACAAAACTAACCAGTGTTCGTACAACAACAGATTTCCATTGATGAACAAATAACTATCTAGAGACAGCACAATTCATATCGAAAAAGCAAAGAAAAAAGAAGGCAAGCAGAATTCGTTGAATCTCATTTTTTGTTATTGCTTCCAAAGAGTGAATTCTGCAACGTACGTCATGCCAGAGATTATCACATCTCGCTGAACCGTCAAAGCCGAGCCACCACTGACCACAGTATCACCAAACTGCAACACTCTCGAACCCAGCCAGTTAGGGTTCGGACCGGCCACCAAAGTCGACCTACGCCCACCTTCAACGACCACCCAGAAACTGAACAAGAAGAACGAAGCATCGCTATAGCTCAACCCTGGCATGTTCTGGTTCCACACCTGATAGCCCTTACCATAGGTCAGCTTGTCATCGTTGCTCCTCGTGCCATTATACAAAAACGTGAACGAGTCCTCGTTCAAAACAACAATGTTGTCAACCCAGCGGGCGTCGTTAGGCGGCGAAGGCGGCGAATCAGGAATCGTCAAAGTAATGTTGTCGCCCACGACGTTTACGTTGGCAATGTCCTCCAAAGGCGTGCTCTGATAAATCAACACAACCGACGACAAATCAGCCACAGTCACCTTGAAAATGACAACAGCATCAGTTATCTCCTCACCGCCCCCCGCCGTGATGTCCTTTGCGATTTGGCACTTACCCACCGCATCGGTTGTAGCCCTCTCAATGACTGTGTAAAACTTAGCCGAAGTGCCCTTCTTCGTCGTATAGACTATAGTAGCCTGAACACTGGCACCCGCAATCGGTCTCTTATCGTTATGCGAAACCTTCACGTCAAACTCCAAACGCACCATGCTCGGATTCAGCTCAAACCTGCCTTTATAGAGGGTCACGTTGAACGGCGGAATGATGCGCAGACTAAACTTGTAGCCCTGAAGCCCGAGCAGACTGCGCACCCTGTTGGTCGAAATCGAGCCCAATGAACTGTCAGTGACCAACCGCTGAACCTTGTCGGAGTCCAACACATAAAACGTGGAGTCATCAGCCGAAGCCAACCCAAACCTGACCACAGCGTTCTGATTAAAGGTTCCATTGGGCCAGAAAGCCGACGCACCCCAGTTCAAGGGGTAGCCAGCGTCTAAAAGCATGGTGTTCAAAGCAGTCAGAGCAACGTTGCGAAGCTGCTGCTGATCAACCGACAAAAAACCAACATAACCAACGTTAGGCAAAGCAACAACCGAACCAACAAAAACAGCACCCACCAAAACAACAGCCAACAAATGATCGTACAAACCACCAGCCAAACCAGCAACCTCCTAGAGCCATATATATTAATACATAATATATCATATATACTTATCTGTCGAACCCCACAATATATCCGCCAAAAGACACAACAAACCACAAACATGCAAATTCAATGATAACAGTAAGCATCAACCAACTTATTGTTCCAACCACACGTAAACGTTCTTGGAGAAGCGAGTACATCCAGCCAGCGCAGTTCCACCTACACTTTGAATCACTTGGCTAGCATGAACTTGAGAATCAACCTTTAAACCAGGAGGAAGCCATGAGGTTACATTAATCCAAGTTTTTGTTTCTAAATAAGCTCGCACACTTTGAGCAGAGCCACCCGAGGTTATTATTTCAATTCTGAAACTTGATCCAGACACCCATGCTGGGAAGTTTAGTGTTTTTTTCAGAGTTGTATTCAAGCTAGTTGCGTTAACCAGAAAATATAGATTGGCAAGCGTGTCTGAAACATAGTCTGTGAGTTCCCTAAGTTCTCTTCTCACCATCTCCGCCCTGATGTTGTCAACTACGTAAAAGTAGGACAGTTGCACTGTGAAGACTAAAATGATGAGGGCGCCAGTCAATATAACGTGGCTTATTGTTGGCGCTGGCAACTGGCTTTCTCCCTCCTAAACGTACACTTGAACCTCAGCGACCAGTACGTTAAACACAACTTGGCTCTGAGACGTTGTCACAAGGGGAACTAAACCCGAATCTGTCGTGCTTCCAATTTTGACTGAGATAACGGCGTTTTGGATGCCATTGACATTATAAGGTCCATAAGTCACTGTTTTTATATTTGTACATTTAGCTTTAAGGTCGAAGTCATGAATGTAAGACCATGGTTGTGTCACCAGCATCTTGAGTTTAATCACCCAGATATCCACATAGTTGACATCTTTCCCGCCTACGCTGATCACCGAGGTTCTCATTGCCCGTACTCGATAATCCAAAATGATGTAAACCCAACTGGCTTGTTGTTTGATAACGGCTCTGCCATAACTTCCTGTGCTTCCCACAAGTATGTTACTGTTGTTGCCCAGAATATAAGAGGAGTATCCATCCTCAAATGAGACATACTTATCGCTAGTAGAATACATCACTTTGCCGTTTGAGCCAGGAAAAGTGGCGTTGGAAAGTTGCCACGTTGAACTGCCTACAGTGGCATTTATTCCTGTGGCATACACGTTAGGTGTTAGTTCCAAAAAACCATATTTGATGGTGAATCTTGTTGAGCGAGCTGCTTGGGGTTTCCAAGCCACGCTCTCTAGGGCGTCGTTGAATGACAGTATTGATTCTTTTGCAACTTCGAATTCTGAGAGTCCTCTTTGTTGCTCTAAGACTTGGTAAGCGTAGATAGAAGCTATCAAAACTAGCAGTATGGTTGTTCCTGTGATTAACATTGCTGACACAGTGTAGGAAAGGGCTCGATTGTTGCGAAAAAGGGGAATGGATTTCAGTCTTTTCAAAAGATCCCCACTTTTGGAATGATAATTGAAGCAACCAACGCTATGATAACAAGCAGTGCAGAGTGTTTAAATCCAGCTGCTATCGACTCTTCACCGATTTTTCCCGCCACCAAACCGATCATGAAGACATGGACTATGACTGAAAGCGTGAAAGTTGTGGATATGCTGGCTAAATCGATTCGTGTGCCCATGCCTTCTGTCGCAAGGCTCACTGTTTTACCCACGAACATGAGTGTCATTAGGGTTGTAGCCATTAGCATGACAGCTGCAAAGTATGGAATAATAATGTAAGGTCGAGAGTTCATTCGTTTCTCTTTCTCTACCTCTTGAGTCATGTTGTTGAATCGGGTCAACGACTCGATCATGCCTATTGTTCCACCGCCCACATCAATAGCTTCAACGAGCAAAAATATGACCAACTGAGACAACCAACTTTTGGTGCGTTTCATGAAATCTTCAAAAACTTTCCTCAACGGAATACCCCAAGACAGCTCAGACGAAATCTTCTCGAGTTCTTTACTGAATGCTCCATAGTTGCGTTTTGAAAGGTTCTCAATACACTTTTCTGGCGCCATGCCAGTTTTTCGAACTTCCGTTAAGTCTCGAAGGAAGTTGGCAATGCCTTTCTCAATTTCTGCTTTTCTCCTTGAGATTCTGCTGTGAACAATAGCAGGCGGCGTACACATAGCAACGATGGCAACCGCGACACCTGTAGGCAAGTCTACTATGCTTGGAAACATTCCAAAGGAGCCAGTGAGTAGTAAGAAAACTATGACAGCGCCTACTGTTGAAAATGCTGCAACTTTGTAGGGTCGCCAATCGTTCAGTGGGCTTTTGGGCTGCATGTCGTGTGCAAGGTAGATGAAAACAATGGATAGCATTGGGGCGAAAACGAACGTGTACATCAGCATGCTTGAATACATTGAAATGCCCGTGCTGTAAATTGCGTCGACGCTGAAGAGGATGTAGAAGCAGAGGGACATCAGAACCACAACTATAATGAAAGATTCTAGAAGCATTCCTAAGCGCTCGGCTGCAGCCTTAATTCTCAACGACCTTGCCTTGAAAATGTCGTGTGTCTTCTGCTCCAGAAAGTGTCCGATGTCTCCACCTGTTATGACTGTGGACGCATAGCCTGAGATGAAGTCTCTGTAAATGTCCAAGGGATGGGTTTCAGATGCGTGTTCTAAGGCAGAGAGCGGGTCTATGCCAAAGATTTCCACATCTCGCATTATTTCTCTCGCTTCTCTGCGCATGCCAGGCATTAAGTCAACGTTGGACAACCTCTTTATGCTCATATAGGGTGATATGCCGCCTGTAGCCATAACCGTGATGTATGCTGAGGCGAAGGGCATTTCTCTCTCAAGCGCTGATGCTCTTTCTCCAGCTTTCATCGAAGGCGTAATCATGAAAATTATCATGACATACACTGGTAGAGGAACCAGAAAGATTAGTGGAATTAGCTTGGTTAGGAATAATAGAACTAGGCTTGTTATGGTGACTGGTACGGTTAAGAGGGCTGCAAAGAACATCATGGAAATGTAAGTTTCAGAGTAGATTTTCATTCCTGCTTTTTCAAGCTGGTTTTTGAATTCGAATACGTTAGTTAGGAATTTGGTTGCTACGTTTCCGAAGACTCGGTAGGACCAGCCTTCGAAGCTACTTAAGAGAGGCGACAAATGGTTCCACCTTCTTTGAATAGAATTGGTCTGGTCGTGCGTAGTATTCGGCTATGATGGCTGCTACATCCCTGTAACTGCGTATGTTGCGTGCCCGCATCCAAGTGAGCACGTTTTTGCGACGTTCTAGTTCGGACAGTAACTCTTCTTCAGTTTTGCCAACACGTTTTCCTATGTTTTGAAGCATGGGGCTTTTGGTTAGCGATGCTGCATAGCTGTCTGTGGCTGGTTTCCATGAGAATGCGTTTCTGTATTTTTCGTAATCTAGGATTTCTTCCACTGCTGTCATGCGTCTGTAGGCTCTCATTTCGCCCGCTTTTGGCAAGTGTACACGATGAACTGTGCATATAAGGTTCATAAGTGGAATGTAAGCTGGAGCAATGTCCATGGGTTTTTGAGTCAACCTTTTGATGGATGAGTCAACACTTTCCGCGTGCATGGTGCACATGCCACCGTGACCTGTTGCCAACGCTTGAAACAGCACATAGGCTTCGTTGCCTCGGACCTCACCCACGACGAGATAATCTGGACGATGTCTCATTGAAGCCTTCACTAAATCGAAGAGCGAAACCTCACCACTGTGATTTTCGCCTAAACCGTAGCTTTGTCTAGAGATCAATGAAACCCAGTTTTCAAGTGATAAGTTGAGTTCAGCTGTTTCCTCAATCGTGAGAATTTTGCTGCTCGGTCGGATGAGGCAGGCTAATGCGTTTAAGGCGGTGGTTTTTCCAGCTCCTGTTCCACCGAGCACCATTATTGATGCTCTGTTTTCTAGGCCGAGCCAGAAGTAGGCGGCTACTTCTTCGTTTAGTGTGCCTAGGTTGATGAGGTCGACTATTGAATAGGGGTCTTCTCGGAATTTTCGAATGGTAAATGTTGTTCCGAAGGGGGTTACTTCACGTCTATAACAGACGGATAGCCTGTGTTTGCCTGGTAGTGATGCGTCTACTATGGGGAAGGCTGAGCTGACGTGTTTTCCACTCATGTGAACGAGTTTTACTATGAGGTTGTCTACTTCTTCGTCTGATCGGAAGACCATGTTTGTTTCGAGGTTCTCGTATTTTCTGTGCCATATGTAAACAGGTTTTGTAACGCCGTCACATGAAATGTCCTCTATGTTGGCGTCGCGCATAAGGGCGTCTATGTGGCTGAAGCCAACGAGATCTCGTTCAGCGTGATATATGATTTTTGACCACGAGACATCGGGTAGCCAGCCGAGGCTGATTCGGTATTTTTCAACTATGTTTTTGGCTTGTTGGTCAAAGAATTCTCTTGGGTTCTTTATTTCTTCTCGGGGTGATTTGATTTCCGCGAGTAAGACTTCAAGGATTTTGTTGTAGACTTCTCGTTCAAAGGTGTCTAGTTGCAGTTCGTCGAGTATGTATTTGTATTCGCCTGTGGAAGGGTTTTGCACGATGACGGCGTGGGCGAAGGGTTCGTAGAGGCTTTGTCTTTCAACTATGTTGTAGCCTCTTGGAATTGATAATGGTGGTGCAGGAGGAATTGCTGCGACTTTCTTTTTTCCTAGCTTTGGAAGTTTCAGCTTTAGGGATGGGAGTTTAACGTGTACCATTGTAGTTCTCCTATGCAGATAGTTAAGTAGTAGAGCGTATTAAATCTTGCGTCTTACTAAAGATTAATTAAACTACAAAGTTAAACTTCTAAAATCCGAAACCACGTCCGACAAAGAGATTGAATGAACCTATGGACAACTTCAAGAAACTTAAAGTCAGAGATGTCTAGGTCATTTTCCTTGATTTATCTTCAACACCAACCTAATCCGGAACAAACCAATTATCCGAACAAAATGATGCTCTTCCCTTTATATTTCACAACAATCCTCGTTGAATCTGTAACTTCACCCATACATTCTGCTTCCACGCCACTTCTCTCAAAAACATCTAAAGCATCATCGATTAAACCTCTTTCAACCACAACAGCGAAACCCCAGCCCATGTTGAAAGTCTTGAACATCTCCTCGTCGGAAATGGGACCTTTAATCTGCCTAGCCGTGTCTTGGATGAGCTTGAAAATAGGCTGCGGCTTAAAGTTAAGGAATTCAAAACCCACGCCATCGTTGAAAGCCATGAGTCGGTCAAACTTCAGGTAGGCGTCTCCAGTGATGTGCACTGCGCCTTTTATTCCACAATTTTTAGCCAGACGCAACAAAGGTTTGACGTAGATTTTCATGGGTTCAAGAACCTCGTAAGCGATTTCTCTTTCAAACCCGTCTGGAATCTCAAATGGGTCGTATTTGCCGCCCCACTGCTTGAACAAGACTTTCCTTGCCAATGAAACACCGTTGCTGTGAATCCCAGAACTCCGTAAGCCTATGACAGCGTCTCCAGGTTTGATGTTGTTTCCAAAAATTATGTCATCCCGATGCACCTTGCCCACCGTTGCAACAACCAAGTCAAATCCTTTACCTTCAACTAGACTCTTCAATAGCTCGGGTACGTCGCCTATCTCACCGCTCGGCACAACACATTCAGCTTCCACAGCGCCTTTCACAATACCTTTCATCCATTCTCTTACAAGAATCGGGTCAGAAACTTGAGCGTGGATGTTGTCGGCAACCGCCAAGGGTTTGGCGCCTGAGCGTATCAAGTCATTAACTGCCAAGGCGATTCCGTCTATACCAATTGTGTCGAATTTGTTGGCTAACTGAGCAACCAAAACCTTGGTGCCTACGCCTTCAATTTCAAGGTCAAGATAGAAGTCGTTGTCGAGCGGAAAGATGTTGCCATACGGAAGTTTAACAACCTTTCCAGGCTTACTAAACTTGTATGTTCGTTTAAGAAGAGCCAACGCTTTCTTGGATTCCGCTCTAATCTCTCTGTCAACACCAGCCTCAGCGTAAGTGAAACTTTTTTTCACTGCCCTTATCCTTCACCTAAGTCACTATTTCTGCCAGTTTCTTTTCCCTTAACGCTCTCTTAATTTCTAATGCAATGCGGTCGCCCAAACTCATTACTCGATTGTACTTCGCGTTTGCGTATTGACTGCCCAGTCCCATGTGAACGTTTGTTCCTCCGCCGTGGCGTAAGGCAACATCCTGTGTAACTGGAATGTGCATGTATGGGTCGACTTTGTCTGGCACATCGTACAAGCCGTAGTCCATAGGCGTTTTAAGCTCGATACCTCCTGTATAATCAACCTTGACCTTAGGCTTCAACTCATATTTGGAGATTCTGTCCCAAGTTATCAATGTCTGCAAGCACCAAGCACCTATTATTCCAGGCGGCATATACCTTTTCATTGCTAAGAGATAGCGGTCTGCGTATCGATGCAAGTCTTTGAGCAAAGACTCTCTTAGGCTCATCATGAGGTGAGCTGAAACTTCGAAGGAAGGCACCCTTCTAATCTTTTCTTGAACGTCAATCGGGAGGCGTTTTACACCATCCAGTATGGTTTCACGTCTCTCGTCGATGGATAGAAACTGATTCGCTAAACAGATTCTTGCTTCCTTGAGGCTTACTTTGTACAGTTTAGCGTACCAATCATCTACATCTCCCCATTCTTCTGCAGCGTCAAGAGGCGAAAAGAAGAAGTTAAAGTTGGCGTGAGGTCCCAAAACGATTTGCTCTACACGAGCTCTTTCCAAGCATTCTTTGTTGAGGTTTCCAGCTTCCATTTCTTTTTCTACCTTCGCTTCGAGGTCGTTGGAGTTCGCTGCAAAAATGAACTCGCGTTCAAAGCCTCTGTGGGCGTGTTCAGCCTTCAATAACATGGGTTCCTCGATTGGCTGCTTGAACCTTATTCCACCTTTATGAACCTCATACTTGTACGACTTTGGATACGGAACACCTGCTTTTTCTGCGAACCAGTAATAATCCTTTTCAATTTCGCCTCTGTTTTCAACCTTCAGCGCCATCCTAGAACCTACAATTGGGACACCGAAACGATTTTCAATCACGCTGCAGTGCTCGTCTCCTCCAACATAGACTGAGAACGCTCGGTTTGGAATTTGAAGGCACTCTAATTCTATCAGCTCGTCCACATGCTTGATTATGTCGCTGTACTCTGTAAGAATTAGAATAGCGCTTCTCCAGTTTCCCTTCTTCTTGATATCCTTGGAGTCATCAGTAACGATCAGGTCTTTCCTCACCTGACTTGGCAAATCTTCTACAGCTTGTCCGGGTTCCCCCACCATAGGATTCTGTAAGTAGATTCTGGCTCGAGCATGCGTTGTATAGATTATGCTCCTCAAGCCGTAATTACGTTGGCCCTGCCAAGCGTCTAAGGCTGAATGCGAACCTAAATTGAGTCCAATTGGCTCTTTATACGCTTTAGCTATTTCTTGCATTTCCCTTCTCGCGATAACCATTAAATCACCTTCCGTTCTTACAAGACATCATTCAATTATAACATTTTTGCTTGTTCATTATTTGAGCAAAATTTAAATTTCTATACAATAAATAGTTAACTATTTTGGAACCCTCAAGATTCAAGGAATGGTAAACACCAATGAGACGCTCAGAAGCCCTCCTTCTTTCACTCATCGCACTTTTCATTTTTTGGATTTTGGCATGCGTCTTCCATCCATTCGTTGGTTTAATCATTCTTTGCATTGTATTTGCTGGTTTCCTCGGGTTCTTTTTCTTCACGCTGATTGCAATCATATACTCAAGGAACAAATAATTCAGAAGGCATGAATTTTTTGTTTCGTTAGAATTTTCTACCAGTCAGTCTCTGGTAAGCCTCTACATACTTTTTAGATGTCTCAAGAACTATGTGGTTTGGCAGTGTAGGCGCAGGGGGTTGCTTGTTCCACCCGATTTTTTCAAGATAATCTCTAACGTGCTGTTTATCAAAGCTGAACTGGTCCATGCCTACCTTGTATCTGTCTGACGCCCAGAAACGTGATGAATCTGGTGTCAACAATTCGTCTATGAGAATCAATTCCTTTTTGAGGAAGCCGAATTCAAGCTTTGTGTCGGCGATGATGATGCTGTTTGCTTCAGCCTTCTTTGAAGCGCGTTCATAAATCTTTATGCATACTTCTTCAGTTTCAGTGGCTGCATCTTTCCCGATTTTTTGTATGACTTCTGCTTTGGACATTTCAACATCGTGCCCTACTTCTGCTTTGGTTGTAGGTGTGAGAATGGGTGTGGGCAATTTTTCCGCTTTTCTCAATCCCTTTGGCAAGGTCTTTAAGGCTTTTTTTTGATATCTTTCCCAAAGAGAGCCGTAGATGTAGCCTCTCACGACAAATTCGATCTTTATCAAGTCGGTTTTTTTGACTAGAACTGTTCGTGGGTCCACAACGTCGAGGACGTGATTTTGTATTATGTCTCTTGTTTGGTTAAACCAATATGCGCTTAATCGGTTTAGAGCCTCCCCCTTATTTAGGATGCCGTTGGGCAAAACTACGTCGAAAGCAGAAATCCTGTCTGTAGAGACTATGAGAAGCTTGTCGTTTAGGTCGTAGATGTCTCTGACTTTACCTCTCTTAAAAAGTGGAAGAGGCAAGTTGGTTTCCATCAAAACTTCGTCTTGCATTAGGCGTCCTCTTTGTGCTCAACATGTTCGCGTTCCAGTTCGTGCTCTTCTTTTTCTCTCACTTCAGTGTCAGCCTTTGCCACAGTGCTTCTCATCTTTTCAATGTATTCGCTGATACGATTCTTGAGAGAGGAATTAGATAAAGCAAGAATCTTCACAGCGGCAAAAGCTGCGTTTTCAGGCGTTGAAACTAAACTAACTGCGATGCCTTTTGGAGTCATCATTGTGGAGAAAGCTTTTGTGACTCCATGTTTTTCAACGTCGGGAGGGCAAGCGATGAGGGGAAACTTCGAGTGTCCTGCTACTACGCCTGAGAGAGCGTCGGACAGCCCTGCAATCGTTATGTAAACTATCTTGTCGTCGGACTGCTCATAACTTTTCAGGATGTTCAAAAGTTTTTCAGCGTTTCTGTGCGCTGAGCCCACTCTGTACTCGCATTTTACGGGAAATCGCGCATCACGAAGAAAGTCTTCTACACGGTGAGCGAATGGAATGTCGCTTGTTGACCCCATTAAAACAACGATTTTTTCAGTTGCCATGATGATCAGTTTACTCCTTTATTGACCGATTATAAAACCATAATGGTGTGAGACGCAAAAGGCTAATTTTAATGTTGGCTTTATCGAGCAAGCCTTAAAGAGACGGCGGCTTCGTGGGCTATCAGTTTTCGGTCTTCAGCTATGTCTGTGACAATTCTTTCTATCATCTGGTCTTCACGTGGGATTCTGCCTACAACGTGGTGTTTTCCGTTGGTTAAGGTCGCTATCACTTTGGTTACTGCGAAACCATAAGTTTCTCTTCCCATAAGTTTGGGGTTAGTGTTCACCACAACCGTGTGAATACCCTCTTTCCTAACCATTTTCGAAACAGCCATCACATCTTTAATCGCCCAGTCTTCGTATTCTCTGATAGCTATGCCCACAGTGTCGAATTGGCGGACTTCGCCTGTTTCTAGGCTTCGGGTCAACGGCACGTTTGCGCTTCCGTCAGTCATTATCACCATAACTGGTATGGTTGATTTGTTTCTTCTTTTCTCTTCTTTCAAGACTTCCCAAGCTTTCAGCATTCCTGCGGCTAGGGGTGTAAAGCCGCTCACCTTCAGCCCCACTAGTTTGTTTGCTACAACTCCTAGGTTGGTTATGGGATGCTGAATCACAACTGCGCTTGTGTCTTTGAGCGCAACTATGCCCACACGGTCACGGGACCGATAGGCGTCTGCGTGTAGTCTAAGTATAGCGGTTTTCAAGGCTTCTATGTTCATCAGCATGGAGCCACTTAAGTCAATAACAAACATTAGGGTTACAGGCGCCCTATACAGCCTAAGCTTCTCTCGCACGTCTTCCAAAAATATTTGAAGTGTTTTGTCAAGCGGCTTTTCTCTTTCCTTTTGCATTCTAGCAGCTGCTCTGATAGTTGCTGGAAGATGAATATCCCTTGGTGTGCCAGAGGGAAATCTCCATCCGTAGGGTCGGCCTCGATGAAGAGTGGTGACTGCTTCAGCTCTTTTTCCAACGTGGCTAGCAACTTTCCTCACGGATGTTTTGGCTTCTAGAAAAAATTTGAAGGGAGCAACAAAACCTTCTTTCAACTTAGAAAGCACAGAGACTCCTTCTGTTATTTGAGGCGGTCCAAGTGCTGAACTCACAGTTGGAAAATCTCCCTCTATGGCAAGTTGAGAAACATCCTTGGAAGATTCTAGCGGCTTAGAAGCAGAACCAACAGTTGGCCATGCTTTCACGCCTTTTTTCAAATCTGGTTTTTCTGTTTCTGAGATTTCGCTAGTCTTTATTTTTCCTCCTTTAAAGATTGCATCTATTGGTTGTGCTTTTTCAGGTTTTTTTCTCAGTCTTTTTGTTGTGCCAATGATTAATCCGCCAAATAGTCTATTGAATTCAAACATTGCTCGAGAAAATGCTGAGCTTACTTTGTTACGTTTCTTTAATCGCTCCTCTTCCTCCTTACTTGCTTCTCCTTGTTCCCAAAAAATGCCTCTTCCCTTTGGTTTCCTCTTTTCTTCAGCTCTAACCTGTGAAGGACCAGTGTCCTCGAGATATTTGACTTCCTTAGCCTTAATTGTGAAAACCTGTCTGATCTCTTCTGGTGTGGCGGGTTCAAGAAAGCCTCCTTCTCTGGTTCTGTGACTCAGAGCGAGTTCCGCGGCTACAAGGATGTCGTTTAACGTGACTTTTGTTCGGTTCTCAAAAGCAGCTAATGTAGAAGCAGCTTTGCTGATCACTATGTCGGGTCTCATTCCGTCTACTTTAAGGTCTAGAGAAGCCTTGCATACGATTTCGAGGAGTTTTTCGGACATTTCTACTTTGGGCAAAACCTCTCTTGCTTGAGCAATTCGTTTTTTCAATTCTTCTTGAAGCGGCTGATACTTTTCGTTGAATTTTTCTGGGTAGCCTTCGAATTCAATGTTTCTTTTGACGACTTCCATTCTGTCTTCAACAGTGGTTATTTTTCCAACGTTCATGGACAGCGGAAACCTGTCGAGAAGTTGAGGTCTGAGTTCACCTTCTTCGGGGTTCATGGTTCCAATGAATATGAACCGTGAGGGATGTCTTACCGAGATGCCTTCTCTTTCCACAACGTTCCAGCCTGTTGCAGCTGAGTCTAGCAGGTCGTCGGCTATGTGGTCTGGCAGCAGGTTTATTTCGTCCACATAAAGAATGTTCTGGTTGGCTTCAGCTAGGATGCCAGGTTCTAGGGCTTCTACGCCAAGTTTTATGGCTTTTTCGACGTCTAAACTGCCTACGACTCTGTCTTCAGTTGCCCCCAGAGGCAAGTCCACAACATTCATCTCATGCTCTTCTGTGGGCAGTTTCTCACTCTTGTGGTATCGTTCGCTACAGACAGGACACATGTTAGATGGGTCGTTTGGGCTGCAGTTGAAGGGGCAATCTTTGACAACCATTATTTTTGGCAAGATATCAACTAAACCGCGAACAACAGTGGTTTTGCCAGAACCTTTAGGTCCACGGATCAAAACCCCGCCTATTTTGGGGTTAATCGCGTTTATTAAAATAGCGAGTTTAAGTTTGTCAAGGTTAACAACAGCGGAAAACGGGAAAACCGTGCGCCTTGGCAACGATTGAAACACCGTATTAACTTGATTGATAGAGACATTTAAATAAATCTGCCATACCGTGCCCAATCAATGATAAAATCTTTTTTTATCTACTTTGTTTAAAGTGACTAAAAAGCTTGAGCCATCTATGTTTTTTTACTTTTCAGGTCTTTGTAAGTTATTTTTGGGAAGACTCGTCGAACGATATGCGACGCTATAGACGTAGGGCGCATTGGTAAGGGCTCGTTTAAATCGAACCACTTAGCATCTGTGAGTTCTTTGGATTTTTTAATAAAAGTTTTTTCTGTCTTAGCCTTGAACGCTATCATCAGAAAATCACGATCTTTCGCTGTGTAGGTTTTGAGAAATTCGAGACTTGTAATTTCTAATCCAACTTCTTCACGAACCTCTCGCCTAGCTGTTTCCTCTGCGGTCTCTTCCACTTTAATATAGCCTGAAATTAAGCCCCAATATGGATGCTTCCAATCGACTGATCTTACCAATAATACGTTGTTTGCATCGGTAACCATGACGATAACCGCTGGAGACGGAGTGCTGAAAAACACGCGGTCACAATCGTCGCAATACTTCTCTGTGCTTCCGTCGGAAAGAGTCTTCAAGACTAGTTGCTTTCCACAAAAGCAACAATATTTCTTTTCTTTAAGTTCCATCATCATCTCTCGTAAGCTTCAAGAGAGCCCATTATCAACTTAGCTTTTGTGCTACTAGCATGACAATTTTCGAGTACATGCCATATCCAGAAGTTCCAATCTTCCTTCCGTATTTATCCCATACCTCTTCAAAAGATGGAACTCTTTTGCCATAAATCTTTTTGGCAATCTCGATTCCTTCTTTAAACTCGATTTTCGTTTGATCGAAAGTCATTTTTTTGTGGGTGAAGTAAGCTCGTGTTTCACCTAGTACAAACTTATTCTCTTTTAATATGTCAAGATAGAATTTCTTGGGCAACGACCTAGCTCCAAAGATTTCTCCTTCGAGTTTGACGGCAATTCTTTGGTCTTCTGTCTCCATGTCTTCAGGTGGTGTGATACACAAAACAATTCTTCCACCTGGTTTAACTACTCTTGTCATTTCTTCCACAGCCTTCTTCACGCCTTTTCTTCCTCTTGTCATGTAGATGTCTCTCATACCTAGAAAACTCGTGGCGACATCGAAACAATCGTCTGAAAAAGATAGCTTTACTGCATCCATTTTCACAATTGAAACAATGTCTGCGACTTCGGCTTGTTTAACAAGTTTTTTTGCATTGCTTATGCCGTCGTTAACTATGTCTATTCCGACGATTTCTCCCATTTTGATCTGCTTAGCCATTTCTATAGCAAATAGAGCATATCCAGTTCCGACGTCTAGGATCTTCATCCCTACATAGAGCCCTAAACTCTCACTGATCTTTGTCCTTAGCCCTTCTAATCTAAACCAATATGTTCGGTATTCCTCATCTGTAAGGTATTCAGAGTTCGTAGCAATACGCCATCTGTTATTTCTTATGTGCAAGAATTTTAGAAGTATTAATCTAGAGCATGTAAAAAGGTTTTAGATTTACCTTGTTATTCTATAGAGGCTCAAAAAAGGCTGATAGCGTATGCGACACTCCTCAGCGTTTGCTATTGGAAGGGGCACGTTTCTCGGTTTAGGCTCATTTGAATTCATGACCTTCATGCGCCGAGGCGTCTTCTACACATTCATGATCTACTACCTGTACGATTTGTTGGGCAAAGTCACCATTGTAGCCATGTTAGGCACGTTCACAATGGTTGCGTCCACGCTGGGGCAGAATTTTCTCTGGGGAAGAATCGCTGACCGCTACAAACTGCGGACTCAACTTATAGTTGTGGGTGAAATAACCGCTGGAATAGCCTACATCTTGGTTTTTCTCTTTCACAAGTCGCTCATAGAAGCAGGCAGCGAAGCAGCAGCAGGCATGACCATCATCACAGGACTCTCTATCCTAGAGTTTTTCTGGTCTATGTCAGATGTGGGTTGGGCAGCCCTTGTCACCGATGTCACGAAGCCTAAAATGAGAGGCAAATTCATCGGCACCATCAACTTCATATCATCCGTTGGTCGCATGACGGGTGTGGTCACGGCTGGCTTTCTCTATGAAGACGGATTAGGCTTCCGCCAAGGCGCAATCTTCTACGTCGTGACTGCCATGCTATTCAGTGGCGCTGCAATCATGTGGCTCTCATCGAGGTCTCTCAAATCTGTAACCAATTTGCCTGTTGAAAACAAAAACAGTGACAGCTATGCAGTGACGACATCGGAGACTGTGCTGGAAGCAGAGCCAAAGAACCATCGTGTGTTTTTATGGTTTCTTGTAGCATTAACTATCATTGTTTTGGGCGCCTCGTCAATTAACCAAGTTTTTCTTCTCTTTCTAAAATTATCTAATGGACTGAACGCAACAGATGAGCAAGTTAGCCTCATCGTAACGGCTTGGACTCTAGGCGGAATGACTGCCAGCATTCTTTCGGGAAGGCTCGCTGACAAGATTGGAAGAGGTAAAACAATTCTGGTTGGTTTACTCTTAGCAGTGGCAACACTTCTTTCGTATGGAATTGTGCCCAACGTAACATTAATGGCGCTCACACATGGAATAAACGGCATGTCCTTCATGACTATTCAAACAGCAGGCTTCGCGTTAGCAGGCGACATCATACCAACGCATAAAAGAGGCCGCCTTCTCAGCCGATACAACGCCGTCATGGCGTTGAGTTGGGGACCAGCTGGTTTGCTCATAGGTGGACCATTAGCTGACACTCAAACGATAGTTGTGGGCGTTTCGAAAAACGTAGCCTACACAAACACTTTCATCGCATCCTCAATACTAATCATCATAGGAGCAATAGTATTCATCGCAAAAGTCAAAGAACCCACATAAACCTGCTTGCTTCAACAGATAGTGTCGAGTTTTTCTTTGCATTATTTCTATTAACTCTCTAGTCTTTATGGCGTGTATTTGAATGGGTGTTTGCTGCGTTCCTTGTTCTCCAAAATTTCGTCTACGGTGGGTCTTCCTTCAACAGCCTTGCGTATAGCATGACGCATAGCTTTGTAATTGTTGATGTAAACCCTTTGACGATCAACCGCAGACGGATGAACAAACACACTGGCAATAATCATTAAGTCGTCTACTGCTGCCTTGGGTAGGGTGCCGTCTGCTACACTGTCAGCTACCGCTTTAGCCACAGCTGTTTGAGCTGGACCATAAACCATGCTTGCCTGCCTCATACTATGAATAGTAACCGTGGGAATAATCACTGTCGCAGGCTTAACAGCTAAATTCGGTTCCAGTATGGCTAGAAGGGGTTCATGACCCGGTGAAGGCGCAGCCTTAGCCTTTGCATAAGCTTCGCCTAACGGACCATTCTTCTCTCCTATGAGCAAGTCAATGTGCGCTACTTCAGAGTCTTTACCAGCCAAGGCTTCACCAATACGCAACTTGAAATCACGAATAACCTTAGGCGTAATGTCAATAGCCATGAAACGCTCCTCAAGAACTTTCTCAGCAACCTCAAACTTAACAGGCTTGGGCGTTATCTTTCCAATCTTCTCCAAGTCTAGGCGAAGTTCCTCACGCTCTTCATAAGTGAGTTCTCCACCAACGCTGAGAGGCAAACGCACAGCGCCAACCTTTAAACCCATCATGTTCAACGCCTCCTTCGTGCCAACTGGACCACTTTTCGCAATTATCCTAGCGATTTTCTGAACCTTGTACTGCCATTCTTGCGCTGCTTTAATGTCGCCTTTCTGAAGTGCGTTGTAGACACTAACCCAAACGTCTGGGATGACGTTTGCACTTGCTAAGATGGCGCCTGAACAACCTGCGGCTAAAGCGCCCACAACGATTTCGTCGTGACCACATAACACGTTTATTTTGTGGCGTACTTTTTCCAAAACAGCTAGTATGAAGCTGAGTTGTCCACTGCTGTCCTTGACACCCACAATGTTTGGTATTTGAGCTAAGTCTTCAACCATCTGCCAAGGTAAGGCTAAACCCGTGCACTGCGGAATGTTGTAGAGAATTATGGGCAAATCAACTTGGCTGGCAATTGTGTCGAAATGCTCATAAATCCCCCTATCAGTCGGCTTCAAATAGAACGGCGTAACAATCAGAACAGCGTCAGCACCAGCATCCTTAGCATACTCGGTCATTTCCAAGGCTTGATAAGTTCCGCTGGCTCCTGTTCCAGCCACAACTTTTACTTTCCCATTAACTTGGTCCACAACAACGTCTATGACTCTCTTCTTTTCCTCAGTTGTCATATTAACGAATTCACCAGTGGTGCCGCAAGGCACGACGCCGCTAACTCCTAATTCGATGCAACGATTGACGAGGATTCTGAGGGCTTCTTCGTCCACTTGTTTGCCGTCTTCAGTGAAAGGCGTCACCAATGCGGGTAATATTCCTTCAGGCTTAAACATGACACAAACCTCTCTGAAGAGTTGCCCAAGATTGTGGAATGTTAGATAATAATTAGACTCATACTTTATATTTTCCTAAAGACACAATCACTGCTTCATAGTTGTGAGGGAGTTGCGAAAAAATTGAAAAGAACTTATCCATATGGGTATTGCGGCATTTACTGTGGTCAATGCGCTAACGGAAATGGCAAGGTCAGAATAATCGCAGGCGAACTAAAACGACTCGTAGACATAGTACGCTACGAATGGCTCGAACTACCCGATGTAAAGCCTGGGTTCAAATTCAGCGAGTTCAGAAAAGGCTTAGAATGGTTTGCGGCTGCACAATGCCCAAAATGCAAAGATGGCGGCGGTCCACCCTTCTGCGAAACAAGAAAATGCTGCCTAGAAAAGAAGCTGCAAAGCTGCCTACTGTGCGCTGACTTCTTAACGTGTCATCATACGGTTTATCATCGTGAAACCTACCCGTTTGTGATTCAAAGTTACCAACGTGTCAAAGAGGTTGGATTCAACAAGTGGCTGGAGGAACAAGAAGAAAAGGCTAGAGCTGGCTGGTGCATGTTCGCCCACTTACAAGACAAATACTGTAAAGTAGTAAAACTTGACACAACTTAGTAAAGAGGAGGATGCGTGCTTTGGCTTATGACAAAAACAAGCTTATCCAAATTGTAAAGAAAAACGAAAAATCAGAAATCGATTACTTGAAAAAGTTAGTGGGCATTCCAACTTGCTACAACAAGGGCAACGACATGAAACCCATCATCTCTGAGTTAACCCATGAATTTGAGAAAAGAGGATACAAGGTTAAAACTTATCCAACATCAGGCGCTCCAGTAATCGTGGCTGAAGTGAATCGAGGCATGAAAAAGACTCTAATGTTCTACAATCATTATGATGTTCAGCCCGAAGAGCCATTAGCTGAGTGGAAGTCTCCACCTTACACTTTGACAATTAAGAATGAAAGACTTTATGGGAGAGGCGTCGGTGACAACAAGGGACCACTGGTTGCCAACTTGTTCGGTGTCCAGAGCGCTTTTGAAGCTGGATACGAACCAAAATGCAACATAAGATTCATCGTCGAAGGCGAAGAAGAAGCAGGAAGCCTCCATCTTGCAGAATTCTGTAAGGCTCATCCCGACCTTCTAAAGGCTGATGGCTGCGTCTGGGAAGAAGGCAGCGCTGCTCCCAACCAAAGAAGTGACGTGTCTGCAGGTGTGAAGGGCGATGTCTACTTTGAGCTTCGTGCAAGAGGCTTTCACATAGACGCTCACTCTGGTCACGCACCTATTGTGGTCAATCCCGCTTGGAGGCTGGTTTGGGCGCTTTCCACATTGAAAAATGAGAAGGAAGAGATACTGATAGACAGCTACTACGATGATGTCGTTCCTCCTAGAAAAGAAGAATTGGAGTTGTTCAAGAAGTATCCGCCCGATTTGATTGAACAGTACAAGCAACTTTACAAGACAGACAAGTTTCTGCTCGGAAGAGACGGCTTGGAATTCTGGAAGCAACTGACCCTAAGACCCACATGCACCATCAGTGGCTTATCTGCGGGCTGGGAAGGTCCAGGGTCAAAGACAGTTGTCGGGAAAGAAGCCATGGCAAAGGTAGACTTTAGACTGGTGCCCAACCAAAAAGTTGAAAGAGTTAAAAAATTATTGCGCGAACACTTGGACAAACATGGTTTCTCTGACATAGAAGCAAGGCTTCTCACAGGCTACGAACCTAATAGAACGCCAGTGGACCATCAGTTTATCAAGTTGCTGGCAAGGCTAGCTAAAGACTTCAGCGGCAAAGATGCGGTTGTGATTCCTTCTTCTCCAGGGTCTGGTCCCGCCTACCTTTTTGGAGATTATACTCCGTGGGCTATGTGCGGCACTTTTGACCCCGAGAGCAACATTCACGCGCCAAACGAGAGCATGAGACTAAACGACTTTAGATACATGACAGCCTTTATCGCAGCTGTTGCAACTGAACTTGGGCAAACCTAAAAGCAGAAGTGAAAAGAAAAAAGAAATGCTACTTCGGTTTGGGTATGGCTAAATCTTTTGCTCCAACCTTTGACAGTTTGGCTTCAGGATAGTTTTTCTCAATGAGCCCTATGAGCGTCTCTGCATACTTCACTTTCTCTCGGGCAAGGAAGGCAAGGCTTTCGGGGCTAATCCAAGGCTTGTACAAAGCGCCTACGCTGGCTCCAGGCTCAATCTTAAAGTAGCAGGGTGCTGTCACGCGGGTGATTTCTGCTGCTTCCCAAATGCGGTTGAAACCGCCCCAAGAGTCAAAGAAATACACATGCACATCGATGGGTATGTTAACCGCTTTTCTGATTGCTGCCAGCATTGGCAAGGTTAAGTCGGCTACTGGATTAAACGTGTTAGCGCCAATTGACTCCAAAAGTTTGGCTCCTGCGGGATTGGCGTGTCCAGCAAAAATTGAAACCTTAAACACCACTTCTTTTGGTATGTCGCCTGCCTTACGCATCTGGTTTAGCAGCGAGAGCAGTCCTTCGTCAACGACTAGGAAACCTTTGAAACCGAAGTCAATGGCTCGCTTTATATCAGCAATTACATAGGCAAGATTGTCGGAGCCCCTAAATCTGATTCCAGAAAGCGCGCCTTCAGGTGTCCTAACTTGCCCGCCTATGTCCCAGAGTGTGCGTGGACCAGGAGTCACGATGACTTCTAGTTTGGCGTCTTTAGCCATCTTGGCGAACTGTTCCATTTCATCGTCTGTGAGCAGGGTTGCACCCATAACCATGGAAATCAAGCGGTGAATTGGCACTTTTCGTTTGTCCATTTCGTCGATTAAGGCTTCAAGCGTAGACGGGCGTTCAACGCCTGAAATCTCGATTCTGTAGTGACATTTGTCGGAAAAACGTTTAGTTGATGTGGGTAAATCATAGAGGTCTCGTCCTGGTATACCTTGCTTCTCCATCGCTTTTCTAATTTTTTCCATCTAACTTTCCTCCAGTGAGATTTTAAATGGTATGCAGTTTCATGTTATAAAAATTGGCATATCAATTGCGATATGTTTAAGAGCAAATCAGTCGTTTGTGTTACTTTCAAATCTGGTGCAAATATCGTGTCTAAGACACCCATAATTCAAATGCAACATCTGACCAAAAATTTCGGAAAACTGACTGCAGTTGACCACCTAGACCTTTCTATTGAAGAAGGCGAAATCTTCGGCTTACTTGGACCTAACGGCGCAGGCAAAACAACAACCATACTCATGCTAACAACCGTGATTCGACCAACCGAAGGAACAGCTACAGTAGCTGGCTTCGACGTCAGAAAATCACCTCACAAAGCCCGTGAAATGATTGGTGTCTGCTTCCAAGAACCCAAGCTTCTTTGGGTGAGCACTGCATGGGATGTCCTCAACTGGCATGCCAAAGTTTGTGGGCTTTCCACTCAAGAGCGCAAGAGAAGAGTCAAATGGGCTCTAGAAGAAGTGGGCATGTGGGATGACCGCCACAAAAATGTTCACGCTCTCTCGGGAGGCATGAAAAAACGAGTAGAAATCGCAAAAATCCTAATTCAAAGACCTCGAATAGCCATCGTAGACGAGCCAACCGCCCAAATAGACGTGGTTGGGAAACACAAAATATGGAACATGCTTCGTGACTTGAGAAAAGAGGGTTGCACAATGATTCTTGCCACAAACGAGCTTCAGGAAGCCGATGTGCTCTCAGATAGAGTTGCCATAATGCATAAGGGCAAACTTCTCGTGTGTGGCACACCTAAGACCTTGAAGGACAGCATACCAGGCGGCGACGTTATGGAAGTTCAGATGGAAAAGGATGTGCCCGACAAAGTTGTTACTGAACTTGAAGCTTTCAGAGAAGTTGTAACTGTCAAAAAAGTTGGTTTAACCCAACTGCGTCTATATTTAAACCAAGTTGAGGCTGTTACGCCAAAAATAATGAAACTATTCTATGACCGCAGCTTGCCTATATCGTCCATACATATGAGTGAACCTTCATTAGACGATGTGTTTGCGCACTTTACAGGCTTAACTTTGGAAGAGGCACAAAAAGAGTAGCTGAGGACTTATCTGTGGGTTTGAGAAAACTCTGGTTTGTAGTCGAACGCGACCTTCGCATGTTCATCCAGTATAAGTTTCTCTTGATTATGCGTGGAATATGGTTTGTGAGCCAAGTTGCCCTGTTCGGTCTTGTTGTCAACAGGATGGTTCAAGAAGCAACTACACAAGTGGGCATCAGCTACTTTCATTACTACGTAGCTGGAGTCACAATAATAACACTGTATTCCACGGCTATGTTCATTGGATACGACATTTTCGAAGAAGCCGAGCATGGCGTGTTTGAATACTTGCTGACGCTTCCAGTTAGCCGCAGAGAGCTGGTTTTGGGGCGGTCAATAGGTGGAGGTTTACGCAGCTTCGTTTACGTTGGACCTTTACTAGTCATAGTTTTGTCTATTTTAGGCGTTTCAAATCCTCTTCATCTACTTGTTGCATTTGCTGCTCTGTTCTTGTTTGCCTTTGGCGTTTCAGGTATGAGCATCACAATAGCTGTGGCTATGAAATCGGGGGACAAGTACGACATCCTCATCGGAGTGATGGATGCCTTGATTGTGCGACTGAGCACCACGATGTACCCTAAGCTCTACATGCAAAAAGCCACGCCTGCCTATGCCACAATCGCAGACTTTAACCCGCTCACCTACGCCTCGGACCTGTTTCGCTGGGGCGCTGGAGTTGAAGGCACTCTCCAATTCAGCCCGCTAGTAGGTGTTTTAGGGCTTTTTGTATTCTTTTTTGCCTTCACCTTTATCGGCGTGGTCTTCTACGAGAGACGGCTTGAAGGAGGCAGTTGGCAGTGAAAGCCATCTTACACGTCATCGAGTACGATTTCAGAAATTTCTTTCGTTACAGATGGTTCATTGCTGCGTTAATAGCCATGAATTTGGCTGACCTCTTCATAAGCGCTATCGTTTTTACTCAGATGACGAACATCGTAAATTACTTTAAGTTCTTTGCTCCAGGCTTAGCGGTTGTGGGACTCTTTGCTTCAGCCTTTATGATTGGCAGAGAAATCAACATGGAGGTTCGAAGAGAAATTCATCACTACATGCTCAGTTTGCCCATGACACGAACTGAGTTGGCAATTGGACGAGTGATAGCAGGCGGGTTGAGAGGCATGCTCTACATGACTCCTTTACTGATAACCAATTTCATTGTGCTTCGTTTTCCAACTCTGCCTCAACTTTTGCTGATACTGCTGACACTGTTGTTGTTAGCCATTGGGATTTCTGGAGTCAGCATTTCAATCGCAGCGTCAACAACCAGTTTTGAAAAGTTTGTCACTGCCAGAGGCGTGGTATACTACATGTTTTTCTTCTGCAGCTCAGTCTTCTACCCGTTATCGGTCATTCAAGTGCTCGCCACGAAAGGTTTGAGCCCATTAGTGACTTTTGCGCAAGTTAACCCATTAACAAACGGTTCTGACTTGATTCGTTCCTTTTTGCTTGACTCGCCTGAATACGTTTTTTCGCCATTCATGTTACTAAACGTGGCAGTTTTCTCAGGGATATTTGCTTTTTTGGCAACTTTTGCATATGCTAAGATGCTTCAGCGACATTAGAGCCCAGATGTGATTGTTAACCATTAAATGTGAGAGACACTATAACTCATCTTTTCTCACATGCCCTCGTTGATTCAGAGTTGAATTAGGATGAATGGAGTGAAATCTCTCTTCGAACCCAAAAGCGTCGTGTTGATTGGGTCAAGCAAAATTCGAGAGAAAGTGGGGATGACTTCGCCACAGATGTTTGAAAGCGTAGTTTACAACATGACCAAGTATTTCAAAGGCGAAACTCACGTCGTCGACTTTGAAGGAAAAAAAGGTGCCAGAAACCTGCAAAAGTTACCTCATGCTGCTGACCTAGGAGTTGTCATGCTTCCACCAAATGAGTCGTTAAGACAAGTGCGGAACGGGGCAAAGCTGAGAATCAAAGCTTTTGTGCTGTTAACGGGCGGGTTCAAAAATCCGCAACGTAAACAGTTGTTGGATTTGAGACGAGAATATGGCATTCGAATATTAGGACCCAACACTATAATGGGTGTCATAAACACAGGCAACGGGTTGAATACGACTTTTGAAAGGGGCGTGATGCCGCCTAAGGGTGAAATCTCCATAGTTTCACAAAGCGGTGGAGTAGGCGCCGCTCTTCTGGACTGGGCTTGCTACTACGGAATCGGTGTGAGCAAATTTGCTTTCATGGGAGATAAAATCGACGTGGACGACGTAGACCTTCTAAGATACTTCAACCAAGACCCGAACACCAAGGTTATATGCCTATACATGGAGGGCATCGAAAAAGGACGAGAATTCATTGACATCGCATGCAAGGTCGCAAAGAAAAAACCCATTCTAGCCCTCAAGGGTGGCGTGACAAAAGAAGCGGCACGCAGAGCCTTGTCCCACACAGCATCAATTGCTGGAACTGACGTTGTTTTTGATGCTGCCTTTAAAAAGGCGGGAATAATTCGAGTTGAAGACGTTGAAGAACTCCTAGATGCTGGAGTTGCGCTTGCCAAGCAACCTCCTCTGAAAGGAGACAACATAGCCATTGTCAGCAATGTCGGTGGACCAGCCATATTGGCAGCGGATGCTGTGGTCAAGAATGGGCTTAAACTCGCTAACCTTTCAGAGAAGACTAGGATGAAGATAGAGAGGCGCTTTCCTGGACTAGAGGCAGTCAACCCCATTGACTTGATTGCAGATGCAAGAACTGAAAGATACGCCTTCGTTTTAGATAAGGTTCTGTCTGACCCAAACGTGGACGGAGCCTTAGTCATAAACATGCTGAAATCCTGCTTCTTCGAACCAGAAGATGCAGCTGCAGTTGTTGAAACTTCCAAGAAATATCCAAACAAGCCTGTTGTTGATGTTCCAGCAGGTGGAGAAGACTTCACTTTAGTTCAAAAAGTCTTGAAAGACACAAACATACCAGTATACAACCTACCAGAAAAAGCTGTGAAGGCCTTGAAAGCGCTAAGAGTTTACGACAAAAGATAAATAGTTACAGCTTTAAAAACGAGTTGCAGGTGAAATGAAGAAAATGGTTCAGAGACCTGTAGGCATATCAATAATAGCAGTCTTAGAAGCTCTTGGAGGAGTCTGCCTTTTTATCTTCGCAGCTTTCTTCGCCGCGTTGTCGACAGCGGGAAGTTTTCTGCAGGATCTAATAGAAACGTACAGCCCCTCATACATACCCAATATAGGTGATTTGATAACAGCGATAGCGTTGGGGATTGCAGCCTTTTTTGTGATCTTGGGAATACTGACTTTCGTATGTGCTTACGGCTTGTGGACTGGTAAGGGATGGGCTTGGTATCTCAGTGTCATATTGCTCGTCTTAGGACTCATAGGAAGTCTACTTTCGCTTCCTGGCGGCATTGTTGGACTTATCATAGGCGGATTGCTTCTATGGTATTTCTTCAGACCATACGTTAAAGCCTTCTTTGGACTAGGTCCCGCACCCCAGCCGCCTCCAACGCCTCCACCATAAATCCTTTTTCTTTTTATTTTTTTAAAAAATGGGTCTGCTCTGTTGTTTTTGTAGATATTCATAGAGGTCTTTCATGTATTTGGCGAAACCGTCCATACGCTTATTCATTTCTTCTATTTTGACTTCGAGACGTGCAACTCTTTCGCGTAGGTCGATGACTTCTTTTTTCAAATCTGCCTCTTCTGACATATACAACACCTTATCTGACTTGGCTAGAAAGGTTATTTTTATGTTTGTTTAAAGGTTTTAAGTTAGTCGGTGTTTCATAGATTAAGAGAAGAGACAATTAATCGGGAAGTCTCAATGCTAAACTTACACTATGAAGATTCAAGGAATTCACTTTTAGAACTTTGCTGTGCTGTTGCTGGAGAGCGTAGAGTTGTTGCCGCGTGTCTTTATGGTCCTTCAGCCAGCGGATACGCCGATGAAAAGAGTAGTCTCAATGTTTTGCTAGTGTTAAGCCGTTATCAAACAATGTTGAAAACTTATCGAAAAGAGTTCAATCAAAGAGACGCTTTCATCTTGGCGGTTGACCAAAGAGCCTTTCAAAGAGACGTCGAAAAGGGATGGCTTGGAGAATTTGCTGCAGAAAAGTTAGTGATGCCATACGATCCGCTTATCAACAATGAATACTTGTGGAGTCAAGAGGTTGCAGTCAAGAAACGAATCGTTTGGGAACTTCTCGAAGCCTTGGTTTTAGAGTTTCCCGAACTCTCGCATGAACTTGTGATAAAGCCTGAATACTTCATGTACGAGACTCTAATGAATAGAGCGCGACTGTTTCCACAAATCACGTATCGCTTTCTAAACATGTTACGAAACGACTTGAAGGAAAAAAACGTAGAGTTAATGATGAGAGGCTACAGACAAGCTTTAGAAGAGTTGACCAAAGAAAACTGGATAACAGGCTCAAACAGACACTTTAAGATAGCACCCAAGCTTATCAGAACAATAAAAAGCCGCAAGCTGAAAATCCCTGTCGTGTTGAGGTCAGTTCAGAGGGCGGCGTTACTTCACATAGTCAGCGCCTTGCCAAAAATGATGAGTCCTCTCGCCTACGATGGAGAACTTTACACAAGGACTCATCGTGAAACTGCTCCAAACGAAGACTTGACATCTCTACTGGAAGACCCAAAAAACTACCTACTCATGCCTACGCCACTTGGTTCAGTGCCTCTTTCTGACAAGACAAGCATTGAAGAATTCTTGAGGAAAACAGTTCCAGACGCCAGAATTTCTCAAGTGAAAACCACGCAGATTGGAGGCGTCCTAAACTCTGTTTATTTACTCACGCTTCGGAAAGGTCATGAGCAGCAGAGGGTTGTTGTCAAAAAATTCAAGGATTGGGTGGGCTTCAAATGGTTTCCTCTAGCGTTATGGGCGTTGGGCACCAAATCCTTCGCTGTGCTGGGAAGGTCAAGGCTGGAACGCGAATACGCCTTAAACCAGTTTCTTCAAAGTCAAGGAGCATGCGTGCCCCGAATCCTATACATCAGCCCACAACAAAGCCTCGTCTTCAAAGAGTTTGTAGAAGGAGAAAACCTAGTAGAGGTAATTAAACGTGTCATAAAAAATGGAGAAAGAGCTGAGAAAGAACTCGCCTTGATAAAAGATGCTGGCAGAAGAATGGCTGAGGCTCATCGACTAGGCGTGGCGTTGGGCGACTGTAAACCAGAAAATCTAGTTGTCACAAAAGAAGACAAACTGTACTTCGTTGACCTTGAGCAGGCTTCGAGAGACGGAAACCAAGCTTGGGACTTAGCTGAATTTCTCTATTACTCAGGACATTACGTTCCTCCTCTAGCTTCAGCCGAATCAGCCGAATGCATCGCCAAATCATTCATTAAAGGGTACTTGGAGGCTGGAGGCAAAAAGGAAACTGTAAAACAGGTGGCGTCGCCTCGCTACACTAAAGTTTTCAGCATTTTCACGCAACCCCACGTCATATTGGCTATTTCTAGCCTTTGCAGAGAAACAGGCAGACAAGAGAATACAAAATAAGCTGCGTTACCAATCCTTAGCATGTTGAGGAAGGCTAAGACCAGATGGAAAAGACGTCGTTAACGTTCTACGGTGGAATAAACGAAATCGGCGGAAACAAAATTCTGTTGGAAGATAAAGACACAAGAGTTTTCTTTGACTTCGGCATGTCGTTTGCGGGTGAGGCTCAATTTTTTTCGGGCTACTTAACGCCTCGAGGTGTCAACGGTGCAGGCGACTATTTGGAATTCGACTTGTTGCCAAGGTTGAGGGGACTTTACGCGGAAGACATGATTAAGAACACTAATATACAGTATGAAGAGCCTAAATTCGACGCTGTGGTTTTGTCTCATCCTCACATGGACCACGTTGGCTACCTGCCATTCATAGACCCAAACATACCAGTTTACTGTGGCGAATGCACCAACACGATAATGGAAGCCATGCAAGAATCGGGCAGAATAGACCTTGGAGAACACAAGTTTCGCACTTTTAGAACAGGAAAGAAAATCAAGCTAGACGCTATCGAGATAGAGCCCATCCACGTGGACCATTCAGTTCCAGGCGCCTACGGCTTCATCGCTCACACATCAAAAGGCTCAATTGTATACAGCGGCGACTACAGACTGCACGGTCCAATGTCCAAGATGACCCGTGAATTCGCTGAAAAAGCAGCTGGCTGCGACCCTGCTGTGATGGTGTCTGAGGGAACTCGTGTCTGCCCAGAAGAAGGCCAAGTGATTCATTCTGAAGCCAGAGTTGAGGAAGAGAGCAACGTCATTGTGGCAAACGAGTCTAAGCTTGTTGTGGTAGCTTTTTACAGTCGAGACATTGACCGATTCAAAACCTTTTACGAAATCGCAAGGAAAAACGACAGAAAGTTTGTGATTCCATTGAAGTTGGCTCATTTGCTGAGCAAGTTGAAAGGCGACCCCATACTGAAAATTCCTGACGTAATGAAGGACGAGAGCATTCTTTTCTATAAAAAGAGGAAAAAAACGGGTGAGTTTGCAGAGTCTGATTATTATGCTTGGGAACGCCCTTTCCTTGAGAAAGCCGTTACCTTCGAATACGTGCATGAAAACGAGTCGAAGTTAATCTTCAACCTTGACCTTGTGAGCTTTACTGAACTGATAGATGTTAGACCTTCGGTTGGAGGAGATTTCATACATTCCATGAGTGAGCCTTTTAGCGAAGAAGACATAGGCAGAGACGTTATGGACAATTGGCTGAGGCACTTCGTCTTGAAGTTTCATCAGATTCATGCGTCTGGACACTGCCCATCCAAGGATTTAATTCAAATTGTTGACAAGATCCAACCAAAAAGGCTCATTCCCATACATACAGAACATCCCATGTTGTTCAAAGACATGTTCAAACGTCTCCATGTTGTCTTTGTTGAGAAAGGCAAGCCTTACACACTTTAGCCAGAATCAAAATTCAAAAACAATAATAGTTTTATAAAGTTAGTCTATACATTTTCACATTGGTGCAACCCGTTTTGTCTCAGGAAGTGGCGAATCTAATTCTGCCCTTTGCAGTTCTTTCTAAAGATCGAAAAATATCTTTTACGAAAGAGATGGAGATTGCGACAGTTTTCTACATGGTTGAGTCTGAAAGAAAGAAGGGTGAGGGTATACTTCTGAAGAAACCATTGGAAGAGTTGCTGTTTGTCTCTGAATGTGGCTATCCTATGTGGCTTGTTCCCTTTAAGGGGAGAACCTTATTGTTCGACGGTCTTGGTGTGTCACAGCGCACCTTAACGTATGATGTATTGCCCGACGTGAAAACCTTCGTCAACGACGTTGAAGGAAGCGTTGAAAAACTTGAACCCTATTTGGCGGCGCTAACCGACCATGCCCACTATTTTCAGTCTGCTTTAAGGGTTGAAGAGAGAACGATACTTGGGTTAGTTACAAGCACTGATTTTATGGAAGACTTTTCCTCTTTCCTTTCAGAAGCGGAAACTGCGGAACTGTCTAAGGTCAAGGCTGTCTGCGTTTCTCCAGTTGTTGACGAATCTTCGATAGCTTCGTCTATCAACGAGCTTTCAATGCTGAAAACTACTTTAGAAAAAGACATTGAAGATTTACGCTACGGCATGAGGTTGCTGAGCGAGACAACTCGAAAACATGCTGATGTCATTCAAGCGGAAATTCGTGAGATTCAGAGAGACTTCAACGAGAAGATAGCGACCGCTAAGTCAGTGGCGATGGAGAAGGTTCGTGAAATCCAGAAAAGATACGATGAGAGGATAACAAAGGCTTCTAAACGGTTTGAGCAGCAGCTTCAGGACCTGCATAAAGAGAAAGTTAAGCTTGAGAGGAGTGAAACCCGTGTCTTAGCACAGCTTGACCGTTGCGAAGCTGAAATCAGGGCTGCAAAGTTGCGTAAAGATGCTGCAGTGGAGCAGAGGTGGAAGCAGGAGATGGAGAATTGGAAGCGGGAGGCTAAAGCTCTTCGTAAAAGTGTGGAAGAGGAAGAACAGAGGATAGCTGAAACTGAGTCTCAAAAGAAGGTTGAAGTCTCCAATTTAAGGTCAGAGTTTAACGTTCAAGCCGAGAACGCAATGAAACATGTTAGAGAACTTGAGGCTTCCAGAGACGCCAAGGTTCAGTTGAACCAAGAGAAAATTAAGTCTTTGGAAGATTTGGCAGACAACATTGTGACTCAGCTGGACAATTTAGTTAAACAGAAGAGAGTTTCACTTGACGAACTTGACAAGATGGGCATACGTGACAACAGAAGAAAGTGGGCTCTCGTCTACGTGCCTCTTTACATTGCGTGTTTTCAAGCTGAAGCCACACGCAGATACGTGGTTTATCCGCCCGCAATCGCTGGAACCATGGGAGTCTTAACCAAGTTTAAGGGCATTTTTGGCGCTTCAAGAGTGAAGTCGCTGTTTCAGCAACGCTCTAGAGCAGTTGCCAACATCCTAAATCAATTAGTGACAGTGATTGAACGTGACCCCGTGTTCAAACGGGATGTACACGATGCAGCGGTTAAAGCCAGCATTCTACGAAGCAAGGAAACACGTGAAAAAGTGAAGGAAGGCTTGGCAGAGCTTAGAAAAGAAGAGTGGATATCAGAAAACGAGTTTCAAGCCCTTAATTCACTTCTAATAAAGATGTAACCTTTGCATGCTGTACACATGACTCAGTGTTCACTGTTTCCCACACTCAATGCGCCATAATCCTTCTCAACTCTCCTCGACTAAGGGAAACTGACATTTTCAATCAAGCTTAATTTTCCATTTTTCCCAAGCCTAAGTTGGTTTTCACCGCGAAACTTGGTTACACTTGCATTTTCAATCTGAACGACTGAATCAACTGAAACCTCTTTGATTTTTTCGTTCCACAAACACAGTTTTATGGCTCCGGTTTCGTCTGCGATTAAAGCGTTGGAGACACGGGCATACTCGCCAAAGCGAGTGAACACGGATACAGCTTTTGGGACATCAAGAACTCGTGCTTTTAGATTGATTCGCTTCATTCCACACCGCAAATCCTCAATGTGCCTGGGATTCTCAAGAGTGTCCCGCTTTGAGATCTTTCTGAACAAGTGGACTGACTTTGGTTCTGCGATCTGGCTTGGTTGATCCAGAAGATGCTTGGGAACAAAAAACTGTGCAACCACTTTGTACCCGCTTGTTATGAGAAAGACATCGTGGTCTCTTGCTTTTTGGCGACACTGAATTGTAAGTTTTCCGCAGGGAACTTCTTGGTTTTCCCGTGCATGAATTAACCCCTTAAAGAGACTGTCAAAGCCGACCTCGTATTTTACTGAAAGAAAGTAAAGATAATCAACAACTGATATCCTGTTTCTCATCCAATCAGTCTCTGCTCTTTTGTTCCAGTGGTGCGAGAGCAACAACAGAGTTGTTCACATAGTATGTTTGGATTCGCTTATAAAACAAAGGTTACTCTATTTCCATTTTTTCAATTCTCGTCTTTGTTAGAGCCTTTATCCTTTCGAGTTCCGACAGTTCGCCGTAAGCCACTAATGTTATGGCTGTTCCTTCCTTTCCAACTCTAGCAGTTCGACCTATTCTGTGAAAATACATCAATGCGTCGAAGGGAACATCATAGTTCAAGATATGCGTTATGTCTTCAATGTCCAAACCTCTAGCTGCAACATCAGTAGCTACTAATAAGCGTATGTGATGATTTCTGAAGGCGTTGACTATTGCCTCTCGTTGCGCTTGACTCAGATCGGCGTGTAATGCTTCTGCGTCATAACCGTAATGGTGCAGTTTCTCTGCAAGTCTAGCAGCGCCCATTCGAGTTCGGCAGAACACGATGGCTTGTTTAATGTTTTCTTCATCTATTAGTCTGCACAAAACTTCGAATTTGTCTCGAGGGTTCACCACTGTGTAGAGTTGATTTATCTGTGGAAGCGCAATTTCATCTTTGCTCACCAAGATTTTTTCTGGGTTGTCCATGTATTGATGCGCTATTCCCATCACAAAAGAGTCGATGGTGGCGGAGAACAGACTTAGTTGACGTTTAGGAGGCACTCTGGCTAATATGTAATCGATGTCGTCTCGGAATCCCATGTCAAGCATTCTATCTGCTTCGTCAAGAACAACAACCGTAACCGTGTTCAATCTGAGTGTTCCTCGTTTCAAGTGGTCTATTATTCGACCAGGTGTGCCCACAACAACTTGGGCTCCTCGCTGTAAGGCAAATATCTGTTTCTGAATTGGTTCGCCTCCGTAGACGGGTAAAGTCCTCAAGGGCGTGTACTTGCTGAAGTGGTTAATGTGGTCCGCGACCTGTAGTGCGAGTTCGCGGGTGGGCACCAAAACTAAGCCTTGAACGTGTTTGTCGTTTCGTTGTAGTCTTTCAAGCATTGGGACACCAAATGCAGCGGTTTTTCCTGTTCCTGTCTGTGCTTGTCCAATCACGTCCCTTCCCTGTAAAAGTGGAATAATTGCTTGCGCTTGTATCGGAAAGAGCTCTTCGAATTCTAATTCTTTTATGCCCCTTAAGATTTCTGGACTAAGGGGTAAGTCCTCAAAACGTTGTATTGTTTGCATGTTTTTTTCCTCCTTTCATCACAAAATTAACATGGCATAAAAAGAAGTTTTGAAAACTTCTTTAATCAGCATGAATCTCGTGATAGACACAGCATTAACGATGCCATCATATAAAAAGGTTCCTTAATCGTCAAGATGAAATTTGCATAAAATGCTTCAGGTAATTAGAGGAGTTCTGCTTTCAAAGCAAGAAATTGGTCTCTCTTACAGATGTCACCGTTCTTTTCTGCTTCGTTTATCATGTGTCGTACCCATTCTTTAAGCTCTAATAGGTAGTCGTCACTTAGGGATAATTCCATGGTTTATCACTTTATTCTTGAATCGTTAAGTACCCTTTGCTTCTCAACCACGCTGTTTCATTTCTTCTGTATCGCCCGCAAATATCGCCTCGAGTATCCGATTGAAAGTCCCAAGGAGAAACTAGAACGATGTCTCCCACACGAACCCAGACTCTTCTCTTCAGTTTTCCTCGAATTCTGCACAATCGTTCTTTGCCGTCTTGGCACTTCACCATGATTCTATCAAAACCCAGCATCCGAACAGCTATGCCCAACACATCGTTAGCAACGGGCAATTGAATCCTGCCTAAATCATCTTCGCTGACAATTTTTCTTTTACCCAATTTTTCTCACTTCTTCGCTGATGAAGGAGTTGCCACTTCAATTTCCATAAGAAAAACCATGTTTTTCTGCGTTTTAGTTTGAGGGCGTGCAGTTGAACCGAATTTCGAATAACCTCGGCTCATTTGATTGTGATGTCTTGGGCATCGTATTCCTGCTCGTTTCCCATCTTGTGAAACCCAAACAACGCGGCTTATTTCGTTGCATTGTGGGCATCGTGCGTGATCACCTATCTTAACCATCTTATACTCCTCCTTTCTTTCGATTGTCTACATACGTTTTTCTTCCTGTTTTCTTTCTCAACGTGCAATGAACTCGTATAGATGATTTACATTTTCTACAGTTGGTTACCATACCTGCTCTTAAACTGCACAATCATGTTTACCTCTTTGATACGCATAGAAAAGGTTCAATTATTCAGTAGGACACGCCTACAGGATAAAAGAAAACTTTTCAAGTATAGTAGTGCCCCCGCTCTTATAAAGCCATAGGCGAACAGCACTTGACAAAATCTCAGTCTCTCCCAACTAAGTTTCGGATTTCAATACATCGCATAAATGTGTATACACTAGCTATTTTTGACAACGCTCACTTTTCCGCTTCTGCCAACCTTTAACTGACGTACACCTCTAAATACGATAATCTTCGCGTTT
>Ga0315312_1000180_pt1 | contig 98235 bp, 111 predicted proteins | sample TDP7_MG_FD_203629 | JGI IMG/M metagenome (GOLD analysis project Ga0315312, IMG submission 203629) | Freshwater sediment microbial communities from Lake Towuti, South Sulawesi, Indonesia - TDP7 | ecosystem: Environmental > Aquatic > Freshwater > Lake > Sediment | place: Indonesia: South Sulawesi...
CTAAAGCCTGAATCGCCTGAGAGATTCACTTCCGTGTTCGAGATGGGAACGGGTCCTAGCTCCCAGCTATGGCCGCCAACTCCAACTGAAATGCAATGGAGAGAAACTATTAAGTCTTACTTGCTGGGGTTCTGATAATTCTTCGGGTTTTGGAGGTTGAATTATGTCAGTGATAACTATCGGGATAAGGCTTTTATCTGACTTATGTGCGCATGGCAAGTATGCGAGAAATTTTCTCATTCGTGTTGGCAATTATTCTGTTCTGTGGAGTAGCCCTGATGATTCATTATGGGGTGGTCGCTTTGCCTGAGTATTGGACGCAACTTGCTGTCGGACTAACTCTTGCAGGTATTGGAGTTTTATCTTGGGGTTTCAAACCTAGAATTGGTCGATGGATCAAACAACGGAGGGCATTAGAACGTGTTATCGCCAAAAGGGAGGGATATGACCAATTTTATGGTTCCGAAGTTGGCACAATTATTGATGGTGTACATCACTATGCTTCCCGATACGATTTGCCTCCGCTAAAAAGAATTTTAGCCTATGCTAAGGAGGATGTTTCCTTTCTCGCGTTATCGTTCGAGATTATGATCGCGGAATATCTAAGTTTGATTGAAGACACTATTAGGCGAGGTGTGGTTGTTACAGTGATATTGCTAAATCCTAATTCAAAATACATTTCAAACCTCGAAGCAGGTATAGTTGCTCCAAATCTCAAGAGAAGAATACAAACTCACCTTGATACTTTGTGCGAAGAAAAGGAAATACTGCCCCAAGGCAAACTAATCATCAAAACATATGACCCTGACCGTTCTCCCGTTCACAGCATAATCGTTTTGGACTCGAAGTCTGATGACCGTTGGATTAAGGTAGAGGATTTCAAGTACGGTCAAGCCGCTAAAGAAAGACCAAGTAAAGCGGCGTTCAAAAGTGAAAACAAAGACTTCTTCCAAAAATCCTACGCGGAATACAAAGAATTTCTTGATATAGCGGTGGAGTACCCATGTTCATAAGGTCTATTTCTTCGAGAAGTATTCGCTTAATATCATTCTCACGGTTTCAGGTATTGAGTCTAAGAGGCGTTTCTTCCGTTCCTCTTCAAGTCTCTTCTCCATCTGTTCCGTTATTGCCAGTGTGTACCTCTTCATCAAGGCGATCACCTTTTACACCTATTGATGTCTATCGACACCTTTATAAGCTTGTTGGCTCTAATCATCTATCGAAGTCAATAGGTGATAAGAATGACCGTAACTCTGGAATCCCCAAGGGAGTTGAGGGGTTTGGAAATACTGGGTAAAGGAGACCAAATCAAGAGAATAGACCCTGACACCTACAAGGTCAAATCCCAAAACGGAAACGGCTCTTACCTCGTGGTGAGGAAAGGCAAAGAGTGGACTTGCGAGTGCCCTGACCACAAGTACAGGCAAGTAGTCTGCAAACACATCTATGCAGTTTACTTCTCGTTGAATCTCAGACAGAGAGTGATTTCCCAAGTTCAACCTACTATTGAAACTCTGAAAATCGAAGGCTGTACGCATTGTGGCTCCTTGAATGCGGTTAAGATTGGAATTAGACATAACATTCACGGAGATGTTCAGAGATACCTCTGTAAAGACTGTGGACACAAGTTCATCCGTAGTAATGGTTTTGATAAGACTAAGGCAACACCAAAAGCGATTACGGTTGCCCTAGACCTCTACTTCAAAGGTGTAAGCCAAAGGAAGATCGTAGATCACCTGAAACAGTTTGAAGAAGTGAAGGTAACTCAGCCATGCGTTTTGAAGTGGATAAGAAAGTACGTTGAGTTGATGTCTCAATATGTGGAACAATTTCAGCCTCAAGTTGGCGGGATTTGGCATAGCGATGAAATGACGCTTAACGTAAGAAAGACGGAACCGACAGGTAAGGGAAACTATGATTGGCTTTGGAATCTCATGGATCATGAAACCCGCTTCCTACTAGCCAGCCAAGTAACTAAGCATAGAGATGTTCAAGACGCTCAGAAAGTCTTTAGAAAAGCGAAAGAAACGACCAATGGTCAAATGCCAGACTTCGTAGTTACCGATAAACTTCACTCGTACAATGATGCGTTCAACAAGGAGTTCTTTACGCTCAGAAATCCAAGAACCAAACATGTCAAGCTCAAGAACATCAAAGAGGGAACAACAAACAACATCGTGGAGAGACTTCACGGAACGGTTAGAGATAGAGTTAAAGTCATGCGAGGCTTAGACAACGATATATCCGCTCAGAAAGTAGTTGACGGGCATAAGCTCTACTACAATTTCCTAAGACCACACCAATCCCTAAATGGCAAAACACCAGCAGAGAAAGCTGGAATAGACCTAAAGCTAGAAGGTAACAAGTGGGAACAAATTATCAAAAGAGCAAAGCGTAACCCGAAAGTAATCAAAGGAGAAAAATAAGTTGGAAACCCCTAAGAGTTATCAGAACCCTTGCTGGTAGCTCGCATTTTATCTGAAAGCCAGGTCACTTGGATGTTGCTAGTACGCCGCACGGTATCGCAGGTCTTCCAGCTTCAAACAGTCTTACTGCGTTGAATCACGATAGAACGTAGCGTCTAAGCTGGTGGGGCCGAGGGGAGTTTCATGGCTCTAGTGGCCATTTTGAACCCCTGACTTCCGCCACATTCTCGTGCCTACGGGTTTCTTCACGCGCTCCTGAAGTTCATCATCCCTTGCGGTCTGCAAACCCGTATTCATAGTCTTCTGGAGCCCTAAACGGTTTATCCCTGTCGTCATACCTTTCTAGGGAGGATCGCAACCGATATGAATCCTCCTGGCTAGACTACGGCCCCGAATTGTTGGGCCCCATCCTTGATGAGGATGCTTCATTTTAATTAAGCTTTTCAAGAATCACTAACATTCGTCTACGGCGATATTATTCCAGGTACCTTTGGGAATGGCGTTGCTTCCCAAACTTTCTTCGACCCGCATATGTACCTTGTCAATCTCTCCAACCCGATTCCAAGTCCAGCGGAAGGAGGCACTCCGTACTTCAACATATCGAGGTACCAGCCGTAGCTCTCAGCATCTTCATTAGAGGATTTGATGCGGCTCAATACCTTCTGATACTCGTATTCTCTCTCTCCGCCCGACGCAGCCTCTCCATATCCTCCTGGATAAATCAAATCCATGTCTCTAAGCAGCTCAGGATTATCGGGGTTCGGGAGATAGTAGAACCCTCTCGCTGTGATAGGGTAATTCGTGATCCAGAAAAGATTATCAAAATGTCGCGACAAAGCCTCTTCAGCATCCCACGGGATTTCCTCCCCAAATCTAACGTCCTGATCTAGAGACTTGAGTATCTCAATCGCTTCAGAATATCTGATTCTCTCATAGGGAATCTTCGGAACACTTAAATCTCTATCGAGTTGCCTCAGAAGCTTCGGGCAACATTCTTTGATCTGCTTGCAGACGTGTTTCAGTAGTTTCTCCGCTAGATCCATAGCTTTCTCGTAATTAGCGAATGCTGTTTCAATATCGACCTGCCAGAATTCAGCTAGGTGTCTTCCAGTCAACCGGCTATGCTCGGGTTCAAGTCTAATGTTCGGTGAGAACGCGTATATTCTCTCAAGCGAGCATATGACCATTTGCTTGTATAGAATCATGCTGCTCATCAAGCTGTATCGGGTATTTCCATAGTAGTCGAAGTAGACTCGTTTGGCTCCTCTTATGCCTGGGTCAGTTGCGGGTCCGATGATAGGCGCTTGGATTTCAGTATATTTCTCTTTTCTCATGAACTCACGTATCGCTGCGCAGATTTCGTTCTGAAGTTTCAGGATCGTTACCATCTTGGGGTGTCGTATCATTAAGTATCTTTCTTTAAGAAAGTCAATCGAATCAAGAGCTTTAAGGGTTGAAACATTGAATGGCGGCGTTTTCTCAGCTGGAGACAGTATCCACGCTTCGGTCGGCGCGAATCTTCCATTCTTCATTCTACCTCGAATCGCAATTGCTGACTCAATAGCTGCTGACGACAATTGTTTCAGGAGGCTTGGAGAGGTCGATTTCCTTTCGGCATTGATTTCGAAGATCCCTGTAGAATCTCTCAATGTTATTGAAAGCTCATCTCTTCCAGCTCTCTTCTTGTGGATCCATCCCGCTAAGCAGACATCGGTATCTGTCGATTTCTTGAGGTCTCCAAGATAGTGAGTCTTCTGAATCTGGTTTATATTGGAGCTTGGCAATTCTTCGTTCGACTCGCCTATTTTCAGATGTACCTTTGGAAGTGTGCCGGAATGAAATAAGAAATATGGAAAGAATCTCGCAGAAAAAGCGAAAACGAATAAGTTTTTACACGAAGTTATGTAAATATTACAAACATGCCAGCTTTGGACGAGACGGATATTCGAATACTGCGGCTACTCCAGCGGAACTCGAAGTTGTCAACGAGAGAGCTTGCGAAGGATCTCGGCAGTCCGATAACGACAGTCTACGCGAAGATAAGAAGGATGGAGGCCCTAGGGGTGATAAGCGGATACAAAGCCATCCTCGATTCTAAGAAACTAGATCTTGGAACAACCGCATTTATCTTGGCTTCTTTTGAGTATAGGCCCACAGGACAAGAGAAAGTCTTGTCACAAAGGGAGATTGCGAAAGAGATCGCGAAGCTTGCTGAGGTTCAAGAGGTTCACATAATCTCTGGCGACTGGGACATACTTGTCAAAATCAAGGTTAAGGACGTTGATGCCATAGGCAGATTCGTGGTGGACAGACTCAGAACAGTTAGAGGAATAGAGAGAACTTTGACATGCGTTGTTTTCGATACCGCAAAAGAATCCCCCGAAGTTTTCTTTTGAAAGGTCGACTGCTCCCTACGAGGGGCGCTGTTTCTGTCAAGTTACATCTTTTTTCTCCAACCTTGTCATTAGAATGACTTTTTCGTGAACGAGATAAGTCTATTAGAACTGGTTGCGCATTCTACTAATTGATGAAGAATGGTAAGGGTCGGTATAATCGGGAAGACGAATACTGGAAAGACAACTTTCTTCAACTCGGCAACTTTGCTGTCAGCTCAAGTCTCTACCTATCCTTTCACGACGAAGAGACCTAACATCGGCGCTGCCTATTCACGAACGATCTGCGCTTGTCGTGAGTTGAAGGTGAAAGATAGGCCTAGAAACTCGCTCTGCATCGATGGTTGGCGTTTCATACCGGTTGAACTTATCGACTTGCCTGGATTGATCAAGGGTTCTTGGATGGGCAAGGGTTTAGGCATTCAATTTCTGAATGTTGCAGCTCAAGCCGATGCTCTTCTTCACATTGTGGATGCTTCTGGAAGCGTAGATGCTGAGGGGAAATTGACGAGGCCTGGTTTGGGTAACCCGATTCTTGATGTATATGATATCGAGGAGGAGCTGACTATGTGGTTTATGAAGATTATTCAGAAGAGCATCAAAAGAGTACGCAAGCGTATGGAGAGAACAAAGATATCTTTGGATAAGGCTTTCTACGAAGACATGGCTGGATTGAAGGTCAAGCTTGAGCATGTGCAGCAAGCTTTGAAGGAGACGGAGCTTGAGGAGAAGGCTGTCGATAAATGGAGTGATACAGAGGTCAAAGGGTTCGCTCGCAAGATAAGAGAACTATCGAAGCCGACTGTGATCATAGCGAATAAGATGGATTTAGCTTACGCTGAGCGAAACTATGAAAGGATGGTCGAGGAATTCAAAGGGACCTTTGTCATCCCTTGTTGTAGCGAAGCAGAGCTTGCTTTAAGGAGGGCTGAGCAGAAGGGCTTCATTACATATGTGCCGGGGGAAGAGACATTTCGAGTTCTAGACGAAAGTAAGCTCACTCGAGAACAGATGTGGGCTTTGAATTACGTGCAGCAAAGAGTTTTTTCGAAGTGGACAAGGACTGGGGTTCAATTCGCAATTAACCTTGCTATCTTCAAGCTGCTGGGGCTGAACGCTGTTTACCCCGTTGAGGATCCGACGAACCTCTCAGACAAGAAAGGCAACGTTCTGCCGGATGTCTTTCTTATTCCCAGCAACTCGACTGTTCGCGATTTGGCCAGGCAGATTCACACGGAACTAGCTGATACAATGATTTACGCCATAGACGCAAGAACAGGGATACGCTTGCCTAGCGACTATATCGTGAGAGATAGAGATATCATAAACATAGTTGCTGCAGCGAGGAAGAAGTAGGGCTTACGTTTCTGGAAACTGCGATGAACTTGTCATTAGCTATGTATGATCTTTAGCAAGTCAGCCTTGGTTATTATCCCTAAAATCTCTCCCTTCTTGGTCACCAAGACCGCTGAGCTGTATTGGAGTAACGCTGAAACCACATCGAGCGGAGTCTCAGGATCTATCGAAGGGAAAGCCTCATCCATTATCTCTTCGACCCTCAACCTCGACAGCTCAGAAAGATCGTGACCCTTCAGCATCTGATCTAAAACTGTTCTCTCAGATACGCTCCCTATGGGTTGAGTTCCATCTAGAACGGGCAACTGTGAGAATCCTGTCTCATGCATCGTCTTGGCGGCTCTTGACACAAGTTCACTCTTCTGTATGCCAACGACGTTCTCTTGAAGTATATCCTTTGCCTTGGTCTCCATCTTCCTCTGCAGATTTTGTAAGGTGTCGAAAATAGCTTTCGTCTTTGAATATGAAGGGTTTATCCTTCCAGTTTCAATCTTGGCTATCATCGATTGGCTTACCCCAGAGAGTTTCGATAGTTGTTTCTGACTGAGACCGAGGTTCTTACGCCTTTTCTCTATCTCATCGATTGAAGGAAGCATGAGAGTAGTGTTTGGCGCGGCGCTATATATTCCTTTGAGAATAGTTTAGACAGCAGATTATTAATATTGGAATATACGCATTGGAAGCTCCAGCAGGATGATCAAGCATTGCGAAGCATACTAATTCACGAGTTGAAGAGAGTGGCGCTTGAAGATCAGAGGATGGAGATTTGTGAAAGAAAGGGATTGGGCCATCCAGACTCGATATGCGACGCTATGATGAATGACATCTCAGTCGCTCTAAGCAAGGAGTACTTGAAGAAATTCGGTAGAGTCATGCACCACAATATAGACAAAGGCCTTCTGGTCGCTGGGGAGGTCACCGTAAGGTTCGGAGGCGGAGAAATAGATAAACCGATGTTGCTTGTCTTCGGAGATAGGGCTACCTTCGCTGTTGGAAATGAAGCCGTTCCTGTTGAAGAGATCACCTTGAAGACGGCTAGAGAATGGCTGAAGAGAAATTTGAGGTTTGTTGATCCTGAGAAGCATATGCGCTACCAAGTCGAGATCAAACGTGGCGCGGAAGCTTTAGCAGATATTTTTGAAAGGAGAGGAAAGTTCCTGGGCGCTAACGATACTTCAGCCGCCGTTGGATTTGCACCTCTCACCAAGACCGAGCGGATAGTTTTGGAGACCGAGAGGTTTCTGAACGGAGAACGCTTCAAGAAGGAGTTTCCAGAGTCAGGAGAAGACATCAAAGTCATGGGATTGAGAAAGGATCATGAACTTCATTTGACGGTAGCGATGGCTTTCGTTGATAGATTTGTTGAGAGCGAGCAAGCCTACTTCAAGAAGAAGCAAGAGATTCTCAATAAGATAGAGTCTTTCGTGAATTCAAAAGTCGACATGAATAGGGTGCGCATCTATCTCAATACAGCAGATAAGAAAGGCAGAGGGATCGGCGGAGTCTATCTGACCGTACTAGGCACGTCGGCTGACGGAGGCGACTGCGGCCAAGTGGGTCGTGGAAATAGGGTGAATGGAATAATACCATTGAATAGGCCCACATGCTCAGAGGCTGCTGCTGGCAAGAATCCTGTAAGCCATGTCGGAAAGATATACAATCTTTTGACCTATAGAATGGCGGAGAGAATCTATGAAAAAATCTCAGGTATTAAGGAGGCTTATGTCTGGCTTTTGAGCCAGATAGGTCAGCCGATCAACAATCCCAAGGTTGCATCTGTACAAGTTGTTCTCAAGCCGAACACTCAACTCACTCAGGTATCCAAAGAGATAAGAGAATCTGTTGAGTCGGAGCTCGATAACATAAATAGATTCTGCCTAGATCTCGTTTACGGAAAGATTCCTGTCTGCTAAATCCCTTTCGAGGAACTGGATCTCGCTGCCTCAAGGACTAGCTTGCATGACCAGTATTCAGAGCATGCTGACGCACAATACTCCGGGTCTAGACCTGGGCAACTGTTTGGGATCTTGTAGGCGTGGAGGTGAAGCCCGATTCCCGCTGATGGGCTCGTATTGTCTGATTTGAAACTATTATTGGTCAATTGGGGTGCTTGCCATTTGCCCATGAATGATGCTGGCTTGTAGTTTGAACACACTGGATGGTCGCGGCTGATCTCTATTTCAGACACTGTACAGAAACCGTACTTTGAACGGCTGAAGACTTCGCATTGGCTGCATGTCTTGCCGTTCAAGTCTCTCCTATTAGTGAAACCGCTAAGTCTATCTGTAACTTTACTCGTACGACGACCGCCCTGTTAGTCTCGTCGAACTCATTTAGTCGGTACTGTTATAGAATTTGTGTAAACATGTATGCGAATACCGTGGGAGGAAAAACAGTCAGATTGATGTCGGATTTGAAAATCCAAAGGCTTTCTATTGGGAATATCGAGTTATAAGATAATTGTAATCTCTGTGAATAGTGTGTAGCAATCAGATGTATGAAGTGAGTCGACGTGAAACCTCCCGAGAGCATGAGACCTCCCAAATTTCTATTCTCGATTGTGGTAACGGTTCTTGTCCTTCTCTCTGTTGCAGTATACCTTTTGTCATTGCCCCTGGGATTGTCAATCTTCTACTTAAGTGAGGGAGGAATTACCGCGAGTAAACAGAGCAACATTCTGCTATTGGTCCTTTTCATGATAGCATTCCGTTCGCCGAATCAACTCAATCTGGGACAAGTCTTCATGCTTGTCTGGCTCACTTTCCTAGTTTGCTTTGTTGCCGCTTGGAAGTCGAAGATGTCTTTTCATGAATCTGTGAAGCATGGCTTCTTAGGTGACATTCGCATCTCTATTAAGAATTCGTTATTTGCGCTGCCGATCTGGGCGAGCATGCTATATGTTGCTGTGACGGTACTGCATTTTCTCCAAGAGTCTCGAGGGCTTCCTACTGGCAGCTTACATTACGAAGATGTTTTTGTGGCGTTCTTTGGGCTGTCCTACTCGGCCATAATTGAGGAGGTTGGATTCCGTTTTACGGCGATGGGAATCATCTTTGCCGTCTATCTCCTGCTAACGAAGGGGCGGATAAGGCTAGCGACGCGGATGAAGAAGCTGAAGTGGCTTCTCGTTGTGATCCTATGGCCAAGCAGAGCCAAGGAGGTGCTGGGTCTTGGAACGGTTGAGACGTTGGGTTTTTACAAGGGAGTGAGCCTGTTCGAATGGGTGCTTCTAGTATCAACTTCCTTCATATTCGGCTTACTCCACTATCTTTCAGGTTGGGGTCCAGGTAAGATTACTTCAGCGTTCATATCAGGGCTTTTTTTAGGGTTGGCATATTTGACCTATGGAGCTTGGGCTTCGATACTGCTCCACTGGTTCTTCAACTACCTTGATATGGCGTACTACCTTGGATATGTGGCATACCGAAGCGAACTGCTGCTTACAATTAGTACAATGAGTGAGGCTGCCACCTATGTTCTGGGCATCATCTGTTGGGCTGCAGCATTGGTAACTATCTTCAATCGATTCTTAACTTGGAGGTCCGCTTCTATAGTTTCAAATAGTTGCCGTCCGACCGAACCTTTCTTTAATTCATACGCCGGGGTCATAATGTCAAGATGATACGAACTAAGTCAAAACATTTATTGACTGTGTGTCGACTACAAACGGATTAATTCACGGTCGAGCACATCTATATAGGGTTGATGTACTTGGAGGAGACCCAACTGGTATTCCTTGGGACTGGAGGAGGCCGCTTTATAACAATCACTCAGAAAAGGCAGACTGGAGGGCTGAGAATTCTGCATCCTGTCGATATACAGTTGGATCCGGGCCCGGGTGCAATAGTTTACGCAAACAGAGCGAGGTTAGATCCTTCCAAGACGAGAGCTGTGGTGGTGTCTCATTGTCACTTAGATCATTATGGAGATGCGGAAGTGTTCATCGAGGCTATGACTGGGGGGATGATCAAGAAGCGAGGTTTGCTAGTAGCACCACGTAGCGTGATCAAAGGAAACCAGATTTGCGATCCATGCATCTCGAGGTATCATCAAAGTATGCCTGAGAGGATAGTGGAAGTGAAGGCAGGTGACCAAGTAGAGGTTGAACAGCTACATCTGATCGCTGCTAGAGCTCAACATAGCGACCCTGATACTGTAGGCTTCAGGATCAACTTACCCTCAGGTGACGTAGGTTACACTTCTGATACTGAATACTTTGAAGGGCTTGGAAAGCAGTATCAAGGCGTCAGGCTGTTGATCTTATGCGTTCTCAGGCCAAGAGGACTCCCATGGAAGGGTCATCTATCTAGCGAAGACGCTGAGAAGATCATAAAAGAAGCCGAGCCAGAGGTCTCTGTGATTACTGACTTCGGGGTTAGGATGGTCTACGCCGGGCCGAGTCGTGAAGCAAAGACCATAGAGAATGATACAGGTATTCGAACGATAGCCGCAACCGATAACATGCGAGTACGAATTGGAAAGGAAATTAGATTTGAAAATGAAAGTGAGCAGCCTTCTCTTAATCGATTCACACGGTGACTTTTCGAGGTGCCATATTATTCTTCATACTGTGCGTAATAGGGAATCTAGCCAGTCTATGGAAACGCTTTTGAAACAGAACTCACTTGTTCATACGAAACATCATCCTCAATCTTGGAAATTAAACTCATGATCGGTGACTGGAATGGAGAACTTCCGTCGGGAAAGCGGCGACCCGATTTCGATGCCCAAAAGGTACGATCACTCTGAAAATGAAGGACACTGGCAGAATGTTTGGGAAGACTGGGGTATTTATCGCTTCAAGAGCGAGGACCAAGCCAGTCCTACTTACAGTATAGATACTCCTCCACCATATCCCAGTGGCGAGTTCCACATGGGCAACGCATTGAACTGGTGCTATTTTGACTTCGTTGCCAGATACAAGAGGATGCGTGGTTTTAATGTCCATTTTCCTCAAGGATGGGATTGCCATGGGTTGCCTACAGAAGTGAGAGCTGAGACAACATACAAGATAAGAAAGAGAGATCTTGCAGTTGCGGAGTTTACAGACCTCTGCATACGGTTGACTTCAGAGTATATTGACAAGATGAAGAAAGCCATGAAGATGATGGGCTACTCCATCGACTGGAATTTAGAGTACAAGACTATGGATCCAAACTACTACCGTTTGACACAACTCTCATTCATACTCTTATTCAAATCTGGATACATGTATCGCGGTGAGCATCCGGTTAACTGGTGTCCTAGATGTGAGACCGCGATAGCTGAGGCAGAGGTTGAATACGTTGAGAGCAAGGGAGCACTCAGCTATATTCGTTTTAGAACCGAAGATGGGCATCTTGCTATTGCAACAACACGTCCTGAACTGTTGCCGGCGTGCGTGGCGGTCGCGGTCAATCCGCATGATGAGAGATACAGAAGGTATGTGGGAAAATGGATTGAGGTTCCAGTCTTTAAACGTAGAATTGAAATTCTAGCCGATGAGGGTGTAGACCCCAAGTTCGGTACTGGAGTCGTTATGGTCTGCACTTTCGGTGACAAGACCGATGTCAAATGGCAGAAGAAGTACGAGCTACCCATTGTAAAAGCCATCAGTGAAGACGGGCATATGACTGAAGAAGCTGGAAGATACGAAGGTCTAACGATAAAGGAATGTCAAGAAGCCATACAGGTTGATTTGCAAAAGGAAGGGCTTGTGGAGAAGTCGGAGAGGATCGAGAGAAATGTGGGAACATGTTGGAGATGTCACACTGCCGTCGAGATAATATCACGACTTCAGTGGTTCATGAAGACTAAAGACATGACTGATGAGGTGGTTAACTGGACGAACAAGATCACTTGGGTTCCAGAATTCGCAAAACACAGAATGATCGATTGGGCAACATCGCTCGACTGGGATTGGGTAATTTCTAGGCAGAGAGTCTTTGCGACACCGATTCCTGTCTGGTACTGCGCTCGATGCGGTGAGAACATTATCGCAGAAGAAGACTGGCTGCCGGTCGATCCTAGATTTGAAAAGCCGAAGGTTGAGAGATGTCCGAAATGCGGCTGCAAAGACCTCATCGGTGAATCCGATGTTATGGACACTTGGATGGATTCGTCTGTAACTTGCGCTGTTCACGCTGGCTGGCCTGGAAACCTCGAATCCTTCAAAAAGCTCTTCCCTGCCGACCTACAACCGAATGGATTGGACATAATCCGGACATGGGACTATTATCTGATGGTAAGACATCTGGCATTGTTCAAACAGGCTCCATACAAGGTTATGCTCATAAACGGTATGGTCCGCGGGGCAGATGGTCGAATGATGCATAAATCATACGGAAACTATGTTGAAGCAACTGAGGCTATCTTAAAGTATGGCGCTGACTCGCTTCGCCAATGGGCCGCTGGCGGAGCGGCTACAGGTCAAGATATACCGTTCAGATGGAGTGATGTAGAACATGCTCGACGTTTCCTAACGAAACTCTGGAATGCGTCTCGTTTCGCCATAGCGAACTTACGAGAATATGACAGAACGAAAGAAGAGGTCGAGCTTCAAGTGCTTGACCGATGGCTTCTGAGTAGGCTCGAGAAGGTTACGAAGGAGGCAACCGAGGCCTTCGAGAACTTCCAGTTTAACGTGGCATTAGAATCGATGAGAAACTTTACATGGCATGTGTTCTGTGACCAATATTTGGAAGCCGTGAAACACAGGCTCTATTCAAGTGAGATGAGAGAAAGGTCGAGCCGTATCGCAGCGGAATATGTTCTCTACCGTTCGATTTTACGGGTTCTACAACTCCTCGCGCCCATATGTCCACACATAACTGAGAGTATATATCAGCGATTGAAACTTTCAACGGAGTCCTCAAGAAGCATACACTTGACTGGTTGGCCGTCTGTGAGGCAAGAATTGATCGATGAAGAGGTTGAGAAGAAAGGCGATATTTTGGTAGCAGTTATCTCTGAGATTCGTCGAGAGAAATCGAAGAGGCAAGCATCGATGAAGATGCCTGTCAAGAATCTTCATATCTATGCTGAACAGAATGAGCGGAAGATCCTTGAGGACAATATCGAGACTGTGAAGAGAACCTGTAACGTCGGCTCAGTCAATATTCAGCCTTTGGACGATGCAACTCTAGGGATACCGGTGCAAGAATATGCGAACATCAGGATAAGGCTGGAACTCTAGAATACTCTGCGTCCCCATTGGTTTCAACACTCACTTCTATGTTAGCAAGTCTTTAATACAAGAGGCGTTTTCTTAAGAAATCTTAAGTTAGGAAATTGGGGATGGAGTGAAGGCTAAGCCTACTTCTAAGAAGCGTCTCGAATAAACGCTTATTCTAGGCAGTTGGTTTTCATCTTCGATCTCTATTGCCTAGCTGCAGAAGAATGGAAAGGAGGAGAAGATATGGCGGAAGAAGAAAGAGGCTTCTCTGAGAGACGACCAGGGCGAAGGTTTGGAAGAGGTCCGAGAGGGTTTAGGCAGTCGAGAGGACCAGTTCCAGTCAAAGAAGGCGATGAGTTGGATGTCACCATAGAAGCTGTTGGAAGGAAGGGCGACGGAATAGCTAAGATTGAGAACTTCATCGTTTTCGTGCCAGGAACGAAGGCTGGCGATCACGTGAAGATCAAGGTGACCAGCGTCGGTGGCAGTTTTGCGACAGCTAGTGTAGTCACGTAGAGGAGCAATAGCGATGAAGATAGTTGAGTTAAGACCCGGGATGAAGAGGGTCGATTTGAAAGGCACGATAGTCGAGATTTCGGAGTCACGAGAAGTTACAACGAGGTTTGGCGATGTTAGCCGTGTGGCGACTGCTGTTCTGGCTGACGACTCTGGAAGAATAAAGATGTCTCTTTGGAACGAGAATATAGACAAAGTATCTGTCAACAATACTGTGCAAATTGAAAATGGCTATGTCACAACATTCCAAGGAGAGAGCCAGCTCAACGTAGGGAGATACGGCAAGATTACCGTTCTGCAATAGACAACCGCCTTCCCTACAACTCGCGACGCGACAAATTCCTTGAATCATATTTTTCTTAGCATGGAATGTGCAAGACTGCTTCATCTTTAAGAACAAGATTTTTTGGGACGGTATCGTTATTATCTTCAGCGCACGGTCCTGGCGATGACCCTTATTGAGGAGCCCTAAGCTTCAATTTAAACGATTGGCCCAAAAATGCCTTGAGATATTCGCTGTTACGGCAATTATGCTTCTGTTCTCTATCGCCTTCGCCCAGACTGAGATGTCGATAACGGTGTCAACGAACAGCGATATGTACAACCCTGGAGAGCCTGTGACAATCAGCGGGGTGGTCGAAGATATCTCAGGCATGGCAGTGCCGGCCGCCACAGTATCAATACAGGTCAAGGATCCGACAGATCAGACGATCTACGTTAACGTGCAATACTCAAGCTCGGACGGAATCTACACGGACCGTTTCGTTCTAGCCAACGATTCGGTAACAGGTAATTACAGAGTTTTCGTCGCGGCGAGTAAGGTTGGTTTCGCGGATTGCCGTGCGCAAACTTCCTTCTCTGTCCCTAGAATCGTCATCAATCAAACCTCTGACTTTTCGATCTCTGCATACCCAGACAGTCGAACGGTCAAGCCGGGAGATTCTGCGCAATTCAGTTTATCTCTCGTCTCCATGCGGGGATTCACATCATCGATTAGTCTCACTATCCTTAGTGTTCCGTCGTCTTTCGAAACATCGTTCGACCCTCAGATAGTAGTTCCTAACGGTTCTTCAACTCTAACTGTTCGAACTCAGCCGACCTCGAAGAGCGGTTCATACGTTCTGACGGTCGCTGCAGACGGCGGGGGGAGGAGTCATTCGGTAAAAGTAACTTTGATCGTTCAAGGTGGCGGCTGTTTTATTGCGACGGCGACCTACGAGTCAGAATTGGCGTCTGAGGTTCAGTTTCTCAGAGGATTCCGAGAAGAAAGGGTGATGCCGACTCTTGCTGGCAGGCAGTTCCTTTGTGTGTTCAACATGTTCTACTATTCATTGAGTCCGAAAGTGGCTATGTTGATCGAGTCCGATGTTGGTGTGCGGGCACTCTGCAAGGCGGCGCTTTACCCGTTGATATCGATACTCGGGTTTGCTGCACGGTCAGGTAGCATATTCAGTTTTAATCCTGAGGTCGAGGTAATTATTAGTGGATTTCTAACAAGCGTTTTCATTGGAATTGTATATTTGAGTCCGATCGCTATCGTTCTGAAGAAGATTTCGAAAATGTATGGAGTACATTTGAGAGTTAGCTTCGAGGAGCCGATGTTTGTAGTCTTGCTTTCAAGTATGGTAGCAATATCGATAGGCGAGGCCCTCCCATTCTATGCGACGATGACCGTGGCTACCGCCGCTTTCGTTATTGCTACTATCTGCCTCTCGGTCGCCGTGTTCATGGGATTTCTTGATAGTTGCATCGAGAATCTTTCTCGACTCTAAATTGTTCGTTTTCCTGCAATAGTAAATGATAATTGGAGGCTTGGCTTCTACTTTGTAATTTGAAAGGTTAGTCCAAGTCTTCATGAGGAACGGCAAGCGTGAAGAAAAAGAGCGCTGTCCTATTTGCGTTTCTTCTGGTCATGACTTCTGTCTACTTGGTTCTTCACGCTAGTGCGGTTCTCAGTCTATATGTTTCAGTCTGGATTGGGAGAGAGCCTACTCAAACTGGTGAAGTTATAGTTATAGAAGGTAAGGTGACGGACGATTCAGGTTCGGCTGTTCCTAACGCCCAGGTTTCCATCCAGGTTAATGATCCGGTCGGTACAAGCGTCCATATAGCTCTAGTCTATTCGGGCCTCGATGGAACCTATTCAGACAGGTTCCCGCTTTCAAGTAGCTCTCCGAGTGGGAATTATACGATCTACATAACTGCGAGCAAGCCCGGCTATAAGGATGCGCGGGAAGAGTTTCTATTCTTGAATTCCGCTAGAGACTTCTCGATATCGGTTTCACCTTCTTCTATGAGTGCAAGTCAAGGGGAATCGATTTCTCTCAATATCACAATAACCTCAATGAACGCGTTCGATTCTCCCGTATCTTTAAGTCTGGCTGGAGCACCTAGCGGGGTATCGCATAGCTTCGTGCCCAATCCAGTTGTTCCCACGAGGTCAGCGAATCTTACGATTAATACCCTAGCATCAACTCCACCCGGTTCGTACAACCTTACGATAGCCGCTTCTGGAGGAGGTAAGACCCATCTGGCGTCAGCTATATTGATCGTCACCGAGAAGGGTTACTCACTTTTATCGACGACTGTTGGAATTATTGTAATCGTCTTTGCAGTTGCTCTCTCACTTGGGGCTTTCTGGATGAGAAGGCGTTTGATTTTCAAGTTGCCGAAAGAACGCTCAGCTGAGGTTCAAGCGTTATTGGCTCAACTTGAAGCGAAGGGAGATAAAGATTATCTTGCTACGGCACGCGCACTCACACGACTTGAAGAGTTAAGGGCCACAGAGAGAATTGACGAAGAGACCTACCAGAAACTTAAGAGAGAGTATGAAAAGAGGCTTGAAGAAATCTCTGAGAGAAAAGGCAAAGCGGCCGATAGCTAAAATTGCTCTAGTTTCTTCGCAACACCAAGGATTGCCTGACTGAAAGCGTGCTGAGGTTCCTCATGCGTGTAAATTATTCTACCGCCTGTGGACATCAATTCGCAGAAGCAAGGGATAGTGCCTATCAAAGGTAGCTCGAAGATACTTTCTACCAGCTTCGCCATCTTTTCAGGCCCTCCCTGCGAAGTCATTTGCTGCGCTGGAATCTTATTCAGTAGAATTCCAGTCTTCCTTCCTAGAGCCTTATAGATTCCTTTAATCATCTCCTTCGTTCCTTCAACATCAAACTTGTCCATCTTCATAACGAGTGCCACGACGTCTGAACTGGCTAGAGCGTTGATTGAGGAGTAATACATGCCGGGGCCAGTGTCGAAGATTAGATAGTTCATATCCAAATTGTTAAAGATGGTCTTCTTTGCTGACAAAGTTTTGTGAAGCGCTTTCATCTCCCATTTTCTGTCTTTCGTCATCATTTCGCGCATTGAGTCTGAGGATGGGTTGGCTAATCCCACCAAGAGTTTACCTTTCGTTCCGCATCTTTCCGTCGCATCCTCCATGGCCTCTTCGATCTTGCAGTTTCCCTCAAGGAAATCATTCAGCCAATGTCGAGCCTTCGCTTTAAATAGCACATGAAGGCTTGGAGCTCTGAAGTCGTAGTCGAGTAAGCAGACGTCGGATCCCTGTTTCGCATACGCAACCGCTAGGTTTGCAGCGATGGAAGATTTGCCCGTGCCGCCTTTGTAAGAGTGAATTGCGATTGACTTCTTCAATTTGAAAATCCTACCTCTCGATGTAGAAGATCACATCGTGGCTCTTTCTCTTCTTCTTTACATGACCCATTTCGACCAATTGATTCAAATAGTCGCTCTCAACGGCTCGAACGCGACCTGTTTCTCTTGAAATATCGGTTGCCGTGGCCTCTCCTAATTTGCATATTGCCATTGCTGTCTTCCTGAGGTGGTCGGGCAGCGATAGTAAGGTCGCTGCATCTAGAGGCATTCCTTCGAGGCTAATCTTTTCACGTCGGGGTTGAACTTGCTGCATCAATGCCTGTTGAAGATTGACTACTCTTTCCAGCCGTTCACCCAACGTCTCAAGGTTGACGTTGATCTTTTCAAGTAGTTGTATTATGGTCGCCGCGGTCTTCTTCGATTCCATGTTTCATCTTTTCCATGCAGCGTCTGTTCAATGACCTCTCTTTTCGAAAGATATATCAATGTTTTGATGTGGTACGCAAACACGCGTCGTTGTGTGGAACAAAGAAACACTTAAATACCAATCGATGCAAATCTTGAAGCGGCGGCGACATCGTTGCGAAGATTGCCAGTCATTATGGCGGTTATGCTTTTTGCAGTCGAGGTTCTCATCCCTTTTTCCAATGCTTCACATAGCAATGAAGGCAGTGGGCTTTCTAGTAGTCAGATGATGCCGTCGACTCGCTTTGCTGTGTCTCCCTTCGACGGTGAAGATGACCATCCTAAAAAGGACTTCAGTATTCGTGTCAATCCTACATCCCAAACGATTCTAGTAGGAGAGACAGCGAATTACGCGGTGATCGTCACCGCTATCGGAGACTTCGACGACAAGGTTACCTTAATTGTACGCGGGCTTACAAACAATATGAGGGCTAAATTTCGGCCAGATTCTGAGGAATGCCCATTCACTTCAACTCTAGAGATAGACACTGATTCGAAAACCTCTCCTGGAAGCTACGCCTTAAACATCACAGGGTCTGGCAAGAAGAGGACTCACTTCACCCTTGCAATTCTCATAGTAGTTTCAACAGGGAGTCCAAGCGCCGACTTCAGCATTGCAGCTTCTCCTCCCTCTCTTACTATCGATCCGGGACAGGATGCACGGTACACCGTAACATTAACCTCGCTGAACGGCTTCTCAGGTAACATATCTTTCTCGCTAACAGGAGCTCCCTCAAATTTAACCTCATCCTTTGACCCTGAAGAAGTCTCACTGGACAGTAAGAAAGTGGCTATCTCCACGCTGTCGGTGAGCACAAGTCAAACGGCTGCCCCTGGGACTTACACATTAATGATAACTGGAACCGCTGAGGCAGGAGGACCAACTCATGAAACTACAGTGGCGCTTATTCACAGAGGCGCGAAGGCCACTCTTTCGATAGCGGTCTCGACTGAGAAGCTCAGCTACGACGCGGGCGAATCTGTCATCCTTTTTGGCTATGTGAGAGATCCCTCAGGACCTGTTGGGGACGCTACTGTCTCGATTCAAGTAGTCGGTCAGCAGGGGCCTATAGTACATATTGACTATGTGAAAACGGGGAACGATGGATATTACTCTGACTCATATCAATTGAGAGGCGATGCGGTTGTCGGCACTTACGCAGTATATGTAACAGCGAGCAAACCCGGCTACCAAGATGCTTCTGGCCACTGTACGTTCACTGTTGGAGCGAGTTCGACCCCAAACGTTGTCATAACCGATGTATACCTGACCGACATGAGCCGGAACAAGAAGACTATTTTCCGGCCGGGTGAGACTTTGATAGTTTGGGTCGAAGTTGTGAACACTGGTGCGGATCTTGTAGACGGGATCGTCTGGGTCCAGATAGTCAATCCGAACGGTGCTCCGATCGGGGTCTATTTCCACATGGGGCTGATAGCTCGAGGCCAGACGGTGAGAGATGGGTTTGGTATAACTTTGCCTACCGATGCTCCCCTAGGTGAGTATAGAGTGATGGGTTTCGTCTCCGATATGATGATCTCTGAGGGAGGAAAATTCCTCACAAGCAAGCAAGAGCAATTCAAGGTTTCATAAGGGGGATATGGAGATTGGATGAGAAACGGGTTTTCAAGCACGATGACTCCAAGGCACGGTTCTTAGACCTGACCAATGTAGCTCGAAGGTCGCCGCATTCTTCGCAAGCCTCAATAAGTGAGTATGCAAGAGAGATTCTTCTGGGGCATTCGCGGGTGGACGTTTTGAGCGAAGATGAGCGGCTAGACGAGATCAAGCGGATTCTTGGAGCAACCGTAGAACAGTTTGAGTCTCTATTTGAATCATCTGGAGGATTCGACGAATCAAGAGTTGGGAACGGATGGGATCCAGCAAGTATTCGAGAGAACACTTACATGGTTACTCCGATGCCACTCAACGATGCTCTCCAACTGGGTGAATCGAGAAAGAGAAGTCTATTCGGTCTGCCTTTAATCAGGTTTTTCAGAATTAGACTTGAAGAGGTGAAGATGGTTGGAGCTCCGAAGCTCCAGTTTGTGCCCTTCTGGGTTGCTCAAGGCTATCATGAATGCTTCTTCTTCAGGGGCAATTCATACCGGATCAATGTTCAGGACGATGTGCTAGCGGTTGAACTTGAAGGGCGAGTGAGGAACCTCATTTCAGAGGAGAAACCCTTCGGTTTTCTGCCGGAGAGGCTGAGAAGGACCGCGGGGAAGTTTGGTTCTCTCTTAACGCCGAAGCCGAAGTATTTCGTGTTGAATGAGGCGACTGAGCTGGCATACCAGTACTCTGAAGGAACGATATACGTGGATTCATATGGGCATGAGGATGTGAAGCTTCAGGAATTCATGAAGTCTGGGCCTCCCATGCGAGAGGTCTCAAGCCGCGAGCAACTCATGACGAGTGAGATAGGAACACAGCTCATACAGCCTATTGAGACGAAGGAGGGCGTTGTTCGAAAACTTCATGAGAAGGTGGTGAAGGCTCCGAGAACGTTTGTCAAGATACTGAGTAATAGGTTTGAAGTGACGAAGCTGAGTTTGATCTACGTGCCCTTCTACATCTTCAGGTATAGGCATAAAGGGAGAGTGAAAGAGCTGCGGATAAACGGTTTCACTGGGGAGGTCGAGGGATGAGGGAAACATCGGCGTGCCGAAAACGGAACATTAATATACTTAGAACGGAGGATAGTTACTTGAAGTCGACACAGTGGAGACGGTTACTTTGACAGTAGTCACGGAAGAATATTATCGCGATGCCTCAGGATTCTGGAGATTGAAGAACGGAAGGAGAAAGAGACGTTAGAAACCTCTTCGCTGTATTTGCCGCCAGACGTGAGGTTTCATCGATGTTCCAGAAGCAGAGTTTGATGAGTAAGCTTTCAGTGAGAGATAGAAATCTACTGGTCCTGAAGACGGAGCTGGTAAGACTCTACAATGTCACCGTAAGAGTGAAGGACGTACTGGCTATATCCCCTGAATTCGAGGAGATCGGGGAGCTGCCGATAAGCAGACTTGAAGATGCACACAAGACTCTCAAGAGCTTCGTCGAACAGTACGAGAGGAAGACAGCCATGTTGAGGCCTCCAGAAGATATGCCGAGTGCTTCTACTGGGTTCAGGAAGAGTCTGCCAGCATCATAGTCAACTGAAACTCAAAATTCTCTTTTTTATTTGTAACCTTCATTACAATGGAATAGATTCGAGCCATTAGACCTGTTCATCGACTTATGCTTCGATGGAAGAGAGGCTTCTGAAGCGCTAGCCTTTAGAGCTGACCGTGGTACAATGTTGGATATGAGGCTGTTTGAGGATGGAGCTTTTCCGGAGAAGATATGCTAAGTGTCGGGAGGCTATGGCTCAAAGAGGGTTAGACTGCATCGTACTCTTTGCTGGAACGAACATGTACTATTTGACGGGTTTCATGGAGGAGCCTCTTGAAAGACTGCTGGTCGCTGTTCTGCCGCGGTCATCAGAGCCTGTATTCATTGTTCCAGAATTCTATGAGAAGCAGGTGAAGGCTTCTACTTGGATAAGTGACATTAGAGCTTGGAAGGACCCTGAGGACCCTGGCAAACTTCTAAGTGAAGTCCTCCGCAGCCTCTCCCTAATAGACGGGAAGATCGCTTTGGACACTAAGATGTGGGCGAGGTTCTTCTTGATGTTTCTGAGTGTCGCTCCGAAGGCTGTCTATTCAGACGCAGGCGAAGTGATCGACGAGTTGCGTGCTGTGAAATCGAAGGCTGAAATCAAGATCATGGAGGACTCAGCATCAATAGCGGATAGAGTTATCAAGAAGATCATCGACGCTTGTGGAGTCGGCTCCAGTGAGAAGGAGATAGCAAATCTGATCGAACTTGAGTTCCGAAAGCTTGGTGTCGAAAGCGTACCCTTTAGGCCGATCGTCGCCTCAGGCCCGAATGGAGCTTTTCCTCACCACAAGCCTGGGGATCGACGTTTCAAGCGTGGAGACTCTGTCGTACTTGACTTGGGAGCTGCTAACAAGGGGTACTGTTCCAATATCACGAGGACCATCTTCATCGAGAAGTGCGGTTCGAAAGAGGAAGAGGTCTACGAGGTTGTTCGTCAAGCTCAACAGTTGGCTTTTGAGTCTATCGTGGATGGCGTTGAAGCGCTAAGAGTCGATGGAGCTGCTAGAACCCATATCGCTAACAAAGGATATGGGGAGCGGTTCATACACCGCACAGGGCATGGAATCGGTTTGGACGTTCATGAAGCACCGTATATTTGGGAGGGTAATACGCAGATCTTGAAGACTGGGATGACTTTCAGCGTTGAGCCAGGCATCTATCTCCCAGATAAATTCGGAGTTAGAATTGAGGACATAGTCGTTGTGGAAGGCAAGAAGGCGAGGCGCCTCAATAAGGTCTCAAGGGAATTGACCGTCATTTAGTTCTAAGGGTGGCTTCAACCTTGGATGAACAAGCAATCGTCAAGTTCATTGGGACGGTAGTAGAGGTTAAGGGTGAGGAGTCTAAGCTAGAGATAAAGCCTGAGTTCTGTCGCGGGCTCTTCCATCTGAACGGGTTTTCACATTTGATAGTTTTGTATTGGCTTCATCTACGTGACAATGAAAATGGTCGCAAAACCTTAAGGGTGGTCCCGATGAGGCATGAAGGTGCTCCTGAAATGGGGGTCTTCGCCACTAGGAGTCCAAGCCGCCCAAATCCGATAGGACTTTGCGTCGTCGAACTTTTGAAGTTGGAAGACTGCGCCTTGATCGTGAAGGGACTTGATGCGAACGTAGGGTCGCCCATATTGGACATCAAGCCGTATATGCCGCGAGCGGACTCGATCCCTGAAGCTAAGGCGCCTGAGTGGACATTGAAAGGACCAGCAACCTAGAACTAGATGATGCTAATGCACTCTATAAGGTGAATCGAATGGACGAGAAGTCAAGAGAGCAGAAACCTGATAGAGCCTACAGGTTGGCCTTCGAGTATGAGAGCAAGTATGGATGTTGCCCTCAATGCGTAATCGCTGCGATTGAAGGTGTCTTCAACCTTAAGATGGATGACATCTTCAAAGCTGGGCATAGCCTAGCTGGAGGCGTCAGTCTTTCCGGGAACGGGACCTGCGGAGCTCTCTCAGGCGGCGCCATGGTTCTAAGCTACAAGTACGGTCGAGAAAGAAAGGATTTCCATCGTGGCAGAGGAATGAAATCCTACATCTTGACGAAGAAACTGTATGATAGATTTGTGAAGGAGTTCGGCAGCTGCATTTGTAAAGATGTACAGAAGAGGATCATGGGGCGATCCTTCGACCTCTGGGATGCTGAAGACTTCAAGAAGTTCGAAGAGGCTGGTGGGCACAGAGACAAGTGTCCTGATGTCACGGGCAAAGTTGCCAAATGGGTTTCTGAAATCATTTTAGCGCATGATATAGTTAGCTGATTGTAACTGGCTAAGGACCGAGTGTAGATTTCCAGAGCTCAGTCGCTCTTTCAGACGGCCGTTTTGGCAAAAAAGGGATATATCAAACGCTTTTAGTCATATCTGTCGGAAGTGAATACCGATGCCGATAGATCAAGACTTCTTGAAAACCTTGAAGTGACTGGGGAGCATGCTGGGCATAAGGTCCGGGGAACAGTTGAACCTCCAAGTAAGCTTGGGGTTCATGGCACGACCGTGGCTGTGGATCACGATGTCTGTAACGGCGATGAGGTTTGCGTCTCGGTTTGTCCTGTCAGTGTATTCGAGATGATCGATTCGCCCGGTCATCCTACTTCGGAGAAGAAATCTGATCCTGTCAATGAGTCTGCTTGTGTCTTCTGTAGAGCATGTGAAGTCCAGTGTCCAACGCAGGCGATTAAGATAACTGAAGCCCCGGTATGAATGCTGAGAGGAATAAGAACAGCTTCGACTCCGATGAGGCTGCCTCTTTCCCTAGTCCATTGTTTTCTAGAAAAGCCGCCTTACGATCCCTCGTGTAGGTGGCCAGAAAGTGGCTAATGGTTGTCCAACTCGAACTCTGCTTCCTCTATGAGCGAGTATCTTATGTAGTGTTCCGGATTCAGGGGCTTTGACTTCGACGACGCCTATTGAAGCCTTGACGTAGACTACTGGTTCCAGCTTCGCGAAGTATTCTCCCTCACTCTTGACCCATTCTACAACCTTTATGTTCTTCTTGTCGACTGGTGAAGAGACTCCGGGGATCTCTGGGAGGAATATGTACTTGACCAGCTGCATTGGCGATCAAAAGACTCTTCGTCTACTCTACTCTTTTTTAAGCCTTTCCAAACACCGCGTAGAGATAACTGTTCCAAACAGTTTCTAGGATCTCTATAACTTTACGCTCCCTGTTTGAATTCTACCATCAGATAGGTTATGGCGAGTAGGATCACGATAGGTAGCTACGAGGTGGAGTGGCCGAAGCCTGGAGGAGACTGCACTGAATGTACCCTAGCTTTCAATGAGAAGCGTCAACCCTACTGGAGTTGCAGAGTACTCAAAGGCGTATGTAAGAGGTCTCTATGTCCGAGGAGGCTGGATCTGTGGCTTAAAGAAAGGCCTCGAGATGCTGCTTATGATTTTTGAAGGGCATCGTTGTACCTGAACCTTGTCGACGCTGAAAATGCGATTCTTCAAGCTAGGCTACAATTTTGTGAGGATTATTGATAGGAAAGGAAGCGGGATTCTGGAAGCGGCAAATGTGATCAATGATGGCTGAGTTCTCTGGCTCGGGTTTCGATGAACTCCGCGACTTTCTCTTCGCTGTATTTTCTTTCTTCTTCTTGTTTCTTTAAGCGTTCTTTTACTGTGTTTAGTAGGTTGTCCATTTTTAGTTGTTTGATTACGTAGCCGTCGGCGCCTTTGTCGACGGCTTCGACGGCGTTTTGGAGTGAGGGATAACCTTCATATTTCCACCAAAGAAAGGAAACGGGACAGGAAAAGCCCTAGGATTCAGAAAACGTTAATCTATGGTGAGGAAGTAGAAAAAGAAGCATTTTTGATATTGGAGCATCAAATCAATTCTGATGTCTTTTTTGAAAATTCTATTTGACGCTTTTTGCGAGGCTTCTCATCTCACATTTAAGATCGAGAAACTCCAAGAGCAGATGATAGTACCGGGCCTTGTTTGTTTCAGCCATACCCTTCTCACTCGTCCTTCTGACCGTCGATGTCAACGCTCCGCAACATCGATTACCTTGACAAGTTTTGCAGTCGCTTTCCCTCTTTGATCTCCAATGCTTACGCTCTTTAGACGGGCAATGCGTTAAAGAAGTTTCCTGACAGCCTTCAGGCCTTTCGTAAGCTGATCCAGGACCCCCCTCCCCTAGGGGGGTTGGCCGCATTCATTTCAGGAGACATTACCAGATTGCTCAGTCCTCTTTCGAATCTTCCCAAGAATCTTCTCCTCAACTGCTCTTAACTGAGTTTTCTGAGTCGTGTGCTATAGAAGAGGACTAGATCAAACTCAGAACAAATTCGAAAGCAGAAAGTAGTCTTTGAGCCTGTGCAGCCCACGTATCTTACTTAAATAATTCTGTTGACAGAAAGCGTACTGATATCTTGAATCTCAATCAAAGTTTTTCGAGTACTACGATGCTCTCTTTGCTTATTGTCTCGACGTTGTCGCTGGCAAGATTCCTCTATGATCCAAGAAGGGGTTTAACGTTGAGCGAATTCACGTGAGCATGAACGAAACCAGCTATCTACTTGCCGGACGTCAGGGCGATGATTACCGTAGAAATAGCGAGTGAGACTAGTAATGAACCTATCAGGTAACAGGGCTCAGGTAAGAATGCTGAAACTGTCCCGACGAACCAGCAATAAGAGCCTGAGAATAAACCCGTATGGTTGGCGAGGATAGCCCACTGTCGCGTCGGCGTGACTGTCGCGTGGTCAGCCAACATATCTGTTCATCTGTTCTACATATGTACACGATGACCCTAAAAGCCTTTCGCTCCATGCCAAAGACTTAAATCCTCAATATGGACGCAGCCGTTTCTTCACAATGGAACGGTCATAATGAAAAAGAAGAGTTGACGATGCTTCTAAAGCAAGAGACATGGGAGAACGCAAACACTGTCAGGCGCTCTTGCCTGCAATCCTATAAATCAACCTCAAGAAGATTCGTTATAACTAGAATTATCTGTCTGCATAGGTATTATAACTGTGAGGCGGATGGGTTCCTCGTTGAACATTGGGAAGGTCTTTATGGGTTCAAGTGGTTCAGGTGAAATTCCAAGGTATATGAAGGCCAGCTCACTCACTCGAGATCCAACTCATCCAATCTTTATATGGCCGGACTCGTCATCGCCCACAGGGAAGGCTGAAGCGTCGTGACGAAAAACTTTTCTAGGAACCTTGCTGAACCACAGCCTTACTGACTAATGAGACTGGAAAAGGCAAGAAAAAGTGAGGGTGTTCAGAGCGTTTCTACGGGTTTCTTATGCTTCGGTCAGCGTCTCCGTGCTCTTGAGTTCCCTAATCGCGTTTATCTTCGATGCCAGTGAACTGATGGCTTCGTAGGTCGGTGCTTCAGCGAAGGCAACTATATCATATCGGCCGAGGACGAAGTGCGCACTCTTGACTTCAGGGAACTTCTTCACAGCTTCCAGCGCAGCTACCGCCTTCCCCGGAAGGACTCTAATCAATATGCAAGCGTTCATGTTCGAATCCTCCTAGAAACCGACGAGCGTCTCTGTAGCCTTGACACCCGGCAACCCGTTGATCTTCAAAGCCATTTCACCAAGCGCCTTTATGTCAGCAGCTTCAATCTCTGCCACAGCATCCCATCTTCCGTGGACACCGAAAGCTCTCTTCACTCCCTTGAGTTTCTTCACTTCACCAGCAACGCTCTTGAACTTGCCTGACTCGCAGCAGATCAGCAGACAAGCAAACACCATTTTTCACATCCCCATAGATCACTTCAAGAAAACATCTATGTATATATTTCTGCGAAAGCCTTCCCTTTCTTCAAGAGTATGGAAAGCTGCGATGGGCTTGCGCTACCATATACAGGAGGACTACTTGTTCCTATAAGAAGGAACTCCACTGAGTTCGGTTCAAGAAGGACACGGCAAGTGACAGGGACACCTAAAGGCGCTGATCATTGTCTAGAAAGTCTAGAGCCTTAGAAGCCAGTGATCCTAGAAGCCCACAGCCTTCAGGCGTGGGAGAAGTCACGAGCTTGAATTATGTTTCTATGAAATTGTCGCAGGATTCGCCAAGTAGCTTTCAGGTTAGGCCAACGCGGAGGAAACTATGAAATAAATGCCGAGACCCGCTAGAAAGAGTGCGCTTCCGACGACTAGACAACGTAGAAAGCGATCGCTCATGAATCTCCTTCCTCTATCAACGCAATATGCTATCGAACTGAACCATCCCATATCCGCTGCACCATGCCCAATCAGGAACAGTGCGAACCCGAGGACGCCTGCAATTTCTAAACTCTTGTACATTATTGGAACACCGATCGCAATCCACCATAATGGGACGTAGGGGTTGCTGCAACTCGTCAGGAACCCAGACGCTATCGAACCGTACGAAGAATATTTGTGACTCCCACTTCTTTCTGCTTGGAGGTGAATATTTCTTGAGGACCATGCGAGGTAGATGCCCATCGAGATCAATGTGGCTCCACCTCCATATCCGATCACCGTCTTCGCCTGATCGGAGGCGAGAAGGGACCCCAACCCTAGGAAGAGAACTGAAACTATAATCGCTTCTAAGATGAAGTGGCCTAGAACTATCAACGGTCCAGCTCGGTAGCCTCTCTTAACAGATTCCGCAACTGTCACAGCGAAGACAGGACCGGGTGAGACTGCGCCTGCCAGCGCCGCTAAGAACGAAGCGACCAGTAAACCCAGAAGGTGAAGCATAAGGAAAGTTCCTCCCACGGCAGACGCTTCAAGAGCCTTGAGGACTCCCGCTCGCCTTCACAATTCTTATCAAAGTGGATCTGACTACTCCACAAGCGCAAGCCTCAACCTGGCCGTCCTTAATTCGTTATTCGTAAATCGCTTCCATGAACTCTGAGCCAGCATAATCCAGTTGACTGTAGCTTCACTTACACCATGATTGAAGGCTCTCACCGTGCTTCTATCGCGGGGGCGGATATGGCGCATAGGCCACTCTCAAGACCCAGTATATAAGATCCTTCTGGGTTACAATCCCAACCAATCTACCCCGATCGACCACGGGCAGTCTTCTGATATTGTTTCTATGCATGATGTCAACGGCTTCTATCCCATTATTCTCAGGCGTCGCAGTTATGACTGGACTTGACATAATCTCTCGTACAAGCAGTTTTGATACATCTTCACCCTTAGCAACTCTCCTCAAGATATCTCGCTCCGTGACTATGCCTACAGGAACATCCTTCTCGACAACGACCACATTGCCAATATCCTTCGAGAGCATCTTCTCAAGAGCATCCTTCAACGAGTCGGAAGGAGCAACGGTTTGTACATTCCTCGTCATAATCTGACCAAGTAGGTCGGACGGTGTCATTACACATCCCGAACCTCATCTTCGAGCAACCCTATACTTAAGAATTTCAGGCTACATCAAAATTGTAGGCAACTCACAGGTTTAAGCTCAAAAATGCCAGAGGGGCTGAACGAATACTTTGCAAAGGTTCGTGACCAGGAATGCATGCGATATGCACGATGGTTACAGCCTTCACTCCTCAACCTGCCGACTTAGTATAGTTTAGATATAGTTCTGGCGTGAGCATTACGCTATATTTGATAGGCGCATTGTGCCATAGAAGAGTAATATGGCTTCCGCGATACTCACGATAATCCTTTGGATACTTGCTATCTTGGTAGTTTGCTTCGTCTTAGTCGAAGTTGTGATTAGGATCATACGCCGATTTCTCCGCTTTCCGATCCCTGCTTCTATTGCTCGCTTTATCGACAATCCTGTCAGGAGAAGAATACAGCCGCCTGCGAAAGTAGTTGATTGGATGGGCGTAAGAGACGGAATGCACGTTTTGGAAATAGGGCCTGGTCCTGGAACCTTTTCGATTGAAGCATCGAAGCGTGTTGGTGAAAAAGGTAGGGTCTTTGCTGTAGATATTCAGCTATCTGTAATTTCAAAACTCAACAGTAGGCTTGAGAGAGCTGGAATAGCAAATGTGATGGCTAGAGTAGCGTCCGCCTATGAACTCCCCTTTTCAAACAACACTTTTGATCGAACTTTCATGATTGCAGTACTGGCGGAAATCCCAGATAGGAAGAAAGCATTACTTGAAATCAAGCGTGTTCTGAGAGATGACGGCTTACTCGCAATAGGCGAATTCTTGCTGGATCCAGATTACCCTCGTCGAAGGACTGTAACTGATTGGTGCAAAGATGCTGGTTTCGAATTGGTTGACGGATATGGGGGTGTTATGCACTATCTGCTCACATTTAAGAAGTCGACTATACCTTCTCCTCCTCATTCTTAACAATAATCTATGATATAGCTCTGAGTCAATGAGGCCGTTAAAGATAGGAGTGTTACAGGTTCTGGCGAGGGTCTAGCTGGGCGTCCTCTTCCCAATAGGCAAGAGCTAATCCTATGCGAACACTACCATGAAACTATCGGATATGCTGGCCTGAATTCCTCTTCTCTCGGGACCGGATGAAGGTTATCCGGCGGTTCATGGCCTATCAGAGGATACAGTTTCAACGAGTGAAGCTCGGCGTCTTCGAGTCCGCGTTACTTATCGAGAAGGCTTGGTCGCGGACCCGACAGCGAAGAGGTCAACATTTCCTTAAACTAATATGAAGCCAGCATATTGATGGTAGCAGGTCCGTGTTTAAGCCGTTGAAATAAAACTTATATGCTCTCGTCTATTGGTTAACTGTCATACAGAGGTTCCGCATTGAACTCGAAGCTCTTCACGACCGTTGCAACTACTACCACTACGACCACAATGACTCAGACAACCAACTGAGTCGAACGGCGAGAACCTCTTTCGACTAAGCTTTCTTCAGGTCCTTGCTGTTCCAACTCGTTTTGAACAAGCATTGAGGAGACTAGATTAAAATGAATGTCAAACGGATGCCGCAGGATGCTGCTAAGCCCCAAGCAGGGAGCATCTTCAGCGGAAGCGGATTCAACGGACCTCAGAGGTTGGCTAAACCTCTCTCAGCCAACTACGTTAAAGTTGCTGCACCCTCAACTACCGCAAACTTGGGGCCAGGATTCGACGTCTTCGGTCTGGCTCACGATGCTTTCGAAGATATACTCGAGATCGAAGTTACTTCACGAGGGAAGATTGAGGTTGAGGTAAGTGGAGTCGATTCAGGATGCGTCTCATGTGATCCGGACAAGAATACTGCAGGATTCGTCGCAAACTGTGTGGCCGAGAGATTGCTGAGCGGATGTGGCTTGAGGGTCCGCATCGAGAAGGGAATCCCAGTTGGCAAAGGATTGGGAAGTAGCGGCGCAAGCGCTGCTGCATGCGCTGTCGGGCTGAACAGAATTATGGGGCTAGGTTTATCGAATGACCAAGTGATCCAGCTCGCGGCAAAAGGAGAAACCGCTTCCGCAGGGTTTCCACATGCAGATAACGTTGCAGCTTCGATCTTGGGGGGCTTTACAATAATTCGGTCGTATGAACCGTTCCACGCAATAGGGTTGGCTCCACCTCCCAATCTTGGACTCGCCTTGGCTATACCTGATGTTACAGTTGCGCAAAAGAAGACTGAGGTTGCTCGTGCTGTCCTTCCCAAGTCTATTCCGATGGAGAAGATGGTTCACAACGTTGGCCAAGCTTCGGGCATGATAGTTGGAATGCTTTCTGGAGATGTAGACCTTATCGGCCGAAGCATGATAGACGCTGTCGTGGAGCCGGCTAGAGCCAAGCTTATTCCAAGCTACCAGAAGGTTAGGGAGAGCGCTCTCGCTGCTGGAGCTGCAGGGGTAGCCATAAGCGGAGCTGGTCCAGCGATGATCGCGATCGTAGACGAGAGAAAGACTCGAGCCATACAGGTCGCTCAAGCGATGGAGGAGGCGTTTGAGGCTGGAGGAGTTTGCTGCCGAGCTTTCTCATCCAAGCCTTCTAAAGGGGCGAATGTTGTTGAAGATGGGTGAGAACCGTGAACCACTATCTTGAATGTATCGGATGTGGAGCTCACTATCCCTCAAGCGAGATAATGTACGTCTGTAAGAGTTGTGGAGATCTGCTTGAGGTAAGATATGACTACGAGAGTCTGCGAGAGTTAGTTGATATCTCGCTCTGGAAGGCGAGGCCCCTATCAGTTTGGAGGTACGAGGAGCTTCTTCCGTTAGAAAGAGCTTCATTGAAGGTGAGCTTGGGGGAGGGTGGAACCAGCCTCCATAGATCCATTAGGCTTGCAGAGAGCTTGGGGCTCAAGAGGCTGCACGTGAAGAATGAAGGCGAGAATCCAACTGGCTCTTTCAAGGACAGGGGCATGACTGTGGGAGTTTCGAAAGCAGTTGAGATCGGCGCAGAGAAAGTTGTCTGTGCCTCGACAGGCAACACATCCGCCTCTCTTGCGGCCTATGCAGCCAAGGCTGGGCTCGAATGCATCGTTCTGATACCGTCCCAGAGGGTTGCACTCGGAAAGCTTGCACAATCAGTAATCTACGGCGCCCGTGTGCTGCAGATAGAGGGAAGCTTCGACGATGCGTTGAGAGCTGTTGTGGAACTTGCCCGGTCCAAGATGGGTTTGTATCTGCTGAACTCAATCAATCCCTATAGGCTTGAAGGGCAGAAGACCCTTGCTTACGAGGTGTGGGATCAGCTGGGAGGAAGGGTTCCGGATATAATCATCGTGCCTGTAGGTAATGCAGGCAATATAAGCGCGATCTGGAAAGGGTTCCAAGATCTGAGCCAGCTTGGGTTCATCTCGAATCTTCCAAGGATGATTGGCATACAGGCGGAGGGAGCGTCTCCTGTAGCCGAAGCCTTCAGAAGAGGACTGAGCAGAATCGACCCGTTTCCAAACCCAGAGACAGTTGCTACAGCAATAAGGATAGGTTCACCAGCAAGCTGGAAGAAGGCGTTGAGAGCGGTCAGGGGTTCGAAGGGACTTGTGGAGACCGTTACTGACGGAGAGATCTTGGAAGCCCAAAAGCTCCTAGCGAGGCTTGAGGGCATCTTCGTGGAGCCGGCCAGCGCCTCCAGCATTGCAGGTCTAAAGAAGCTCGTCGAAGTTGGAGCGGTCAACCGCGAAGAGGAGGTCATATGCGTCACAACAGGACACGGCCTCAAGGATCCGGAGGTCGTTGGGCGCGAGTGCGAGAAGCCCATGGAGGTAGGTGCGGACCAGAACTCGATAAAGAAAGCATTGGGTTTGAATAGCTGAGAGGGCGCGAAGATGAGGATGGTTATAGTAGGCTTCGGAACGGTTGGACAGAATCTTGCGAGGATCCTTCAGTCAAAGGAGAAGCAACTCCTGAGAGATTTTGGATTCCACCCGAGGATCGTTGCAGTAGTCGATAGGAGTGGGGCTTTGATAGACCCAAGGGGTCTCGACTTGAACGCAGCTCTGACGGTTAAGCAGACGAGAGGCTCGGTGGCTCAAGACCCTGAGCTCGGTCGCCCGGGCGTGGGTGCGAAGGAAGTTATAGAGGAAGTGGAAGCCGAGGCGGTTCTTGAGTTGACACCAACCAATATAGCGGATGGCGAGCCTGGGCTGTCGCACATCAAAGCCGCTCTGAGAAGCCGGAGGCATGTCATCACAACGAATAAGGTCCCCCTAGCAATCGCGATGCCCTCACTCGTGGAGATGGCTTCCTATAACAAAGTTCTCCTGAAGTTCAGCGGGACAGTCGGGGGCGGGACGCCTATCCTGGACTTTGCGAAGAAGTGTTTCAACGGGAACAAGATCGAGTCTCTTCGAGGGATCTTGAACGGGACGACCAACTACATCCTGACCAGGATGGCGGAGTCTAATACATCGATGGACGCGGCCTTGAAGGAAGCGCAAGGCTCGGGATACGCGGAGGCCAATCCATCCTATGACATAGATGGAGTTGACACAGCCTGTAAGCTTGTGATCCTCGCGAACTGGGTGATGGGTAGAGAGTCCTCGATAAAGGACGTGGAGATTGAAGGGATCAGGAAGGTCACATCCGAGGACCTAGAAGAGGCTAGAAGAAAGAATTCTCAAGTCAAGCTGATAGGCTCCATAGGCGATGAGATAAAAGTTCAGCCAGAACCGATCCCGCGGAGCCATCCTCTCTGCGTTGGAGGAACATTGAATGCGGCCTCATTCAAAACGGAGCTTATGGGCGAGGTCACGATAGTGGGAAAGGGAGCTGGAGGCGTCGAGACTGCGAGTGCAGTACTAAGAGATATAGTAGACGTAAGGAGAATTCTGGCAAGATGAGCGGAGATGCTTTATGAAGCTTGTGATGAAGTTCGGAGGAACCTCTGTAGGCGAAAGCTCGAGGATCAGGCATGTCGCGAGCATAGTCCGAGACCACGCACTGAAAGGGGACAAGATCGTGGTCGTGGTTTCAGCCATGTCAGGAGTCACGGACAGGTTGATCGAAGCTACTGAGAAGGCGAGTATGCGCGACCCAGCCTCGATCGATGCCATCGTGAAGAGCCTAGCTGGTAGGCACTCTCAAGCCTCTCAAGATGTTATCAAGAATGGAGAAATACTTGAGCAGACGCTTAGGTCGTTGAACGGGCAGATCGCAGAGTTGGAGAAGGTCTTGGTCGGCATAACCTATCTGGGCGAGCTGACTCTCAGATCAAGAGATTATGTTCTCTCATTCGGCGAGAAGCTCTCGGCCATCGTTATGTCTGGAGCGCTGAAAGATCTTGGACTAAGAGTAGAGTACTTCACGGGAGGCGAGTGTGGGATCGTCACTGACGACTGCTTTGGTGAGGCGAAGCCTCTGATGAACATTACGAGGCAACAGGTCAAGGAGAAGCTCGGGCCAACGATTGAGGCTGAAGCGGTGGCGGTTGTCACAGGCTTCATAGGAACAACGCAAGACGGTCTGACCACGACTCTGGGCAGGGGTGGGTCTGACTATACCGCCACGATACTGGGTGCAGCGCTGCAGGTGGATGAGGTCTGGGTATGGACGGACGTAGATGGGCTGATGACGGCGGACCCGAAGGTTGAGCCGTCAGCCAAGACGATACCGGTCATATCCTTCTCGGAAGCAATGGAAATGGCTTACTTCGGAGCCAAGGCGATGCACCCGAGAGCTCTGGAGCCAGCTTCGGAGAGAGGAATTCCAATCCGGGTGAAGAACACTTTCAATCCTGATAGTCCTGGAACGTTGATAGTTCAGGAGCGGCAGGTCAAACCTGAGAGTGTTGTGAAGGCTGTCGCGATGATCAGGAATGTTGCGTTGATCACCGTGAGCGGTGCCGGAATGGTTGGTGCACCCGGTATCGCCGCGAAGGTGTTCAGTGTACTTGGTGAAAACGACATAAATGTCCCGATGATCTCTCAAAGCTCCTCTGAAGCGAACATCTCGTTCGTTATACCTCGTGCAAGCCTGGAGAAGGCTGTCAACACCCTTGAGCTCTCACTATTAGGAAGTGGATTCGTGAAAGAGGTCACAGCTGAAACAGATATATGTATAGTAGCCGTGGTGGGGGCTGGTATGAAGGGTACGCCAGGCGTCGCGGCAAGGGTCTTCTCGGCGGTTGCAGATCAAGGCGTGAACGTACGCATGATAGCTCAAGGCTCATCAGAGCTTAACATATCGTTCGTTGTAGAAGACAGTAGCGGCGTGAAGGCTCTTCGAGCCTTACATAGAGAGTTCAAACTCGATTGTTAGGGCTCGCTCTGAACTAGAGCGATCTCTTGTGGAGGTAGCTTCTGAAGGCTCGCCTTGAACAACTCTTCCCTCGTGCCGTTCAACTTTATCAATCTGGGAAGCCTACCTACTGTGCCCACGTAGTTCCGCCGGATAACAAGTGCTCCTCTAACTCCAGGGATATTCTTCACCCTCTCCAGTCCCGATTGTACAGACGCTTCTATATCCTCGCCAACAACAGAGTTACAGACAGCCTTCGCAGCAGCGTCAGCTAGAGACGCTGTATCAGCAACGACCACAGCCGCATCGGCCTCACCGAAGTTCAACGCATGGCTTACCGTAGCTGAGCTCGTGGCGATGCCTATCGGAAAGTCTTCTAGGACCAAGTGAAAACCTATTCTGCTAGAGACTGGAGATGCTCCTGCATAAATTCCCACGATAAGCGGCTGAGTCGAAGTGGCAGATATCTCTCCCCCATTCTCGATCAGGCTTACTGATGCTCCCTCTGATATCATATCCCTTACAGCCAGCTCAGCCAAGGCGCCGGGGACAGCGGCCATGGGGCCCACCTGGGCAGCCTCAGCGGCCAACGAAGCTAGCTTCACAACCTCCGGCGCTGACTCCTCAATCGGCAATGGGTCAAGCGAGAGCGTGTAGATGGGTCTCCTGCGAATATACAGCTCAAGCTGGCTTCTGTGGAAAATTATGGATTCTATGCCTGATTCGACGGCGCGCGCTATGTCGCTTATGGCCAGCACATTGGACTGCTTTATTATTCGTCTGAGGCGGAAGAGGCCTCGATCGAAGATTGGGATTGGATACGCCATCTTTCCATTCAACTCTTTCAAGGCGATCTTATCGCTCTGACAGGACATGCGTTGACGCAGATGAGGCATCGGATGCATCTTCCTTCATCCAGCTCTACGTCCCACTCGGTTTTCTGCGTTATAGCTTGAACTGGGCAAGGAGAGACGCATGCTCCACATGATATGCACCTTTCATAGTCGATCTCTATGACTGCCTTAATCTCCTTAGCCGAGACACTTGCCTTCTCGAATAGCTCCCTAACTTCATCGAGCTTCACTCCTGTAGCGGGAACATCGACAACCATCTCTCCACCGTTCAAGGAGACCTTTGCTTCAAGTATGTTTATTGGAACTCCTGTTTTGAGTACTATGTCAGAGAGGACTGGGTTGCTGACGTTACTGCGCGTGTAGAGAAGCCTCAACTTCATTCTTTCCACTTCCTCAGAAGCTTCGCTAGATCATCTGTGGTCACTATGCCGATCACCTTTCTCGCGTCGTCTACGACAGGCATGCCTGATATATTGCGCTGGGCTAGTCTCCGCGCAACGACGTCCCCGGACTCGTTCTCCTGGGCGGTTATCACCTTCGTAGTCATAACCTCCTCGAGTTTACTCTTTCCTTGCGCCAACGCCTTGGCCAAGTCCCATGAGGTGACTATCCCAACAAGCCTATTGTCGTCGTCTACTATGGGGACGTGATCCACGCCGTTCCTCACGATCAAACTTGCTATCGTCCTCACGTCATCGTTCGGCTTGGCCGTCGTCACCTTGGCCGTCATAATGTCCTTGACTCTCAGCTCATGTCTACGGACTTCAAGGGGCTTGAACTCCCTCTGATTCGGCAATAGCTCAGCCGGCCTCGAGAGGAAGAACAGTCCCTCCTTCATCCACGCCTTAAGAGCCTCAGCTATCTCCTTAGCGTACTTGAAGCTGGACAGTGGAGATGTTGGAATGCTTCTTCCATTTATCACAACTTTACCGAGTTTCAAGTCGGCGTATGAACCCTTCTTGACGGCTGGCCTACTTCGAGATGGAACCCCATAGTCGAGGATGTTCGTGAAGATTTGATCGTCGGGAAGCGCAGCAGATTCAGCGACACGTAGGTTGATAATCGGGATCGGGATGCCGACGCCAACGTAAAGACTTGTCCCGTACCGATAGTATGTCGCACCTCGCAGGTATCTGGGCTTCATCTGTTTGAGGTCGCCGCGGACCATTAGCGTTCCAAACTCATTCTGTGGGCTATGCTGTGTTCCCTCCCCGATAACGTATCCGATCCCACCGCCCAACAAGATTCGCGTTCCAATCCCTATGGTCTCGAAATTCTTGTCCTTGTAAAGAGGGCTAAGCTGTCCAGCTCCAGAATAAGTCACGTTTCCGTAGTCGGGGAGTAGGGTCCCCATATAAGTGTATAGGATTCTGTCAGTGCTATTCGTAGCTGCATTGTAGTGCTCATAAGCATTGCGCGGGTTAACGAGAACAGCCTGATTCAAGTCATCCAGAACGATAGTCGTCTCAATAGCCTTTCTTGGGTAGCAGTCTGTTCCATAGGCTTCTGCTCGTAACTCAACCTCCTTTCGGCTTACCAAGTCTTCGATCACATGCCCCCCGCCATAATCGAACCCCTCGGATTCGCTCATAGCAGTGGCTCCAATGTAAGCGTCAACAGCTGCGAGGCCCTTGTACGCCGGAACATCATTCAGCCAGCACTTGAACATCTTGATGGGTGGTTCAGAGTGGCCGAAGTTGAGGAAGGCACCGGAGCTGCACATGGCACCGAATGTTCCTGTTGTTACGACGTCAACTTCTCTTGCGACAGTATCCAGTCCGCGATCCTGAACGTGAGCTACGAACTCGTCTGCCGTAACAACGATCGCGTCACCCACCTTAATCTTTTCGTTGATCTGTTCATACGTCCTAAGCGTTTCAGCTCCTACCTGTTCCGTCATGCTATTACACCGTTATGAAACCAATAGAGAATGCTATTCCAATGTTAATATTTTGCTGCTAAAAATATTCTTTTAGGAATACCATCTTCTATCTCGAACCCTTTCCATAAGGTAGAACGCTCTCACAAAGAAACGTGCCTAGCTAAAGTTGGCCTTCAACTTGCACCTATCAAAGCACCATGATCTGCGGACCCGACTGACACAGCATATCTCATCAGATAGCCGGTTCCAACCTTAGCCTTGAAGGGAGTTAGCGACTTCAATCGACCCTGAGTCTCTTCAGCTTCTAACTCTACTCGCAAAGTTCTTTTCGGAATATCGATCTCGACTACGTCGCCATCTCTTAGCACCGCTATAGGTCCGCCAATCGCAGCTTCAGGACTCACATGGCCGATGCACGGGCCTCTTGTGCCTCCGGAAAATCTTCCATCAGTAACTAGAGCCACGCTTTCAGCAAGTCCCATTCCAAAGACGGTTGAAGTGGGAATGAGCATCTCTCTCATGCCGGGGCCTCCTCTTGGTCCTTCATAACGAATCACAAGAACATCGCCACTTTGAATCTTGCTGTCAGAGATCAGTTTCGCAAACGCTTCTTCTGAATCGAATACTCTCGCGGGCCCGCGGTGCCGCATCATCTGAGGTGATATAGCTGTGGTTTTCACTACAGCTCCACTTGGTGCCAGGTTTCCCCAAAGTATAGCTATTCCCCCTTCAGAGTGCAGCGGCTTCTCAATGGGTTTGATTACGTCCGTACTGGTCCTAACAGCTTTCGCGATGTTCTCTCCAATAGTTCGGCCAGTCACGGTCATGTTGCCCAGATGGAGGCTGTTCTGCAACTCCTTCATTAAAGCGGGAATGCCGCCAGCTCGATCGAGATCCTCGAGGTCATATGATCCTCCGGGAAATACGTCGCATAGATGTGGGATCCTCCTCCCGATCTCGTCAAAAGTCGAAAGCTCAAGCTTTACTCCAGCTTCATGTGCAATAGCCATCAGATGAATGACTGTATTCGTCGACCCTCCTAAAGCCATATCAACCATTATCGCATTTTCGAAAGCTTCTCGAGTCATTATGTCCGAAGGTTTGATGTTGTCTCTCACTAGCTCAACTATCCTACGGCCTGATTCATTCGCAAACCATTTCTTCCTCGGATCCTCAGCTAGACATGTTGCGCAGCCCGAGAGTGCCATGCCCATCGCCTCCGTTAGGCAAGCCATCGTATTCGCTGTAAACATTCCGTTGCATGAACCATAGCCAGGACAGGCCACCTTCTCCAGTTCTCTCAATTCTTTCTCAGTGATCTCTCTATTCTTAAGTTGACCCAAAGCTTCGAAGACCGAGACCAACCCAACCTTTCGACCTCTAAAGTAACCTGACCTCATCGGGCCTCCTGTTACAAATATCGCGGGAATATTAAGCCTAGCCGCCGCCATGAGCATACCCGGCGTTACCTTATCGCAGTTCGAGATGAAGACTATCCCGTCGAACTGATGTGCTTCAACCATAACTTCAACCGTGTCAGCGATCAAATCTCTTGAGGGTAAGGAATACTTCATCCCATTATGACCCATCGCAAGGCCATCGCAGACCGCTGCTGTATCGAATCGGAAGGGAATGCCCCCGGATAACCGTATCCCTTGCTTGACATCTTCTTCAACCTTATCGAGGTGGACGTGACCGGGAACAATTGATGTGTAACTGTTTGCGACGGCTATGAATGGCATTTCGAAATCCTTCTCCGAAAGGCCTAGAGATCTCAGGAGAGCCCTCTGCGGAGCTCTCTCCAACCCAGCTTTTATCGAATCGCTACGCAAAGCAAACGCCTTAGACGCACTGAACGACAATCGATTATAAAAACTTCCTATGAGAAATCAAAAGTTTTATAAAGAGGAAGCGAACTACAATGCTGTTTCATACTTGGAGCCGAGAGACAGTTTGTCAGTTACGAGTCGGCAGGCGAATCCCGAAGCTTTTAACGCACTAAACTTGGTTTCGATTCTCGTGCTCCTCGTTATTCTACTGTAGAGGCCGGCGTATTCCCACTTTTACGTCGGCGTCAATTCTCTAGAGGCTATGGTAATTGATTGCGACGATGGAAGGTTGCCGCGCCCTGATAAGGGCTTTGGAGTCCGAGGGTGTATCGGTGATCTTCGGCCTTCCAGGTGGAGCGATCATGCCTGTTTATGATGCTCTGCTCGATGCTGGAATTAGGCATATATTGGTACGCCACGAGCAGTCGGCGGCTCACATGGCAGACGGATACGCCAGGGCAAGCGGAAAGGCTGGAGTATGCATGGCAACCTCAGGCCCTGGCGCAACAAACCTTGTGACGGGAATTGCAAACGCATACATGGACTCTTCACCGATCGTTGCAATCACAGGTCAAGTACCAACATCACTGATTGGAAGAGATTCTTTTCAAGAGGCCGACATAGTAGGGATCACAACGCCGATCACAAAGTATAACTTTCAAGTCAAGCATGCGTGTGAGATACCGGCAGTTGTTAAGACGTCCTTCTACGTGGCCTTGAACGGAAGACCGGGTCCTGTATTAATAGATGTTCCAAAGAACGTTCAAACCGAGACTTCAGAGGTAAATTTCAACCCTCAACTGCTGGTACGAACGCGGACAAACAACATCGATCCCGACCCTGTCTTAGTCAAGAAAGCTGCCGAAGCGCTTGCAACGGCCGAAAGACCTTTCATCCTAGCTGGAGGCGGAGTTAGAATTTCAAATGCGTACGAAGAGCTTTGTGCCCTCTCTGAACTCCTCTCCGCTCCAGTAGGAACATCCTTGATGGGGAAGGGCTGTTTTCCAGAGGATCATCCGCTTTCTCTCGGAATGGTTGGAATGCATGGAACAGTAGAGGCAAATAAGCTGATACAAGAGGCGGAAGTCCTTTTGGCTGTTGGAATGAGATTTTCGGACAGGACGACTAGCCGACCGGACGACTTCTGCAGAGATGCGAGGATAATCCATCTAGATATCGATCCGTCCGAGATTGAGAAGAACAAAGAAGTCAATATCTTCATAGTAGGAGACGCTCGAAAAACCCTGAGAGGCATGTATGAACTATTGGCAGGTCAACTGGTTAGAAACGCGGATTCTTCGCTTGAACGCATCAAGGAAGTGAAGGGGCTCCTTACTCAGCAGATCTCTTCAAATGGCGGGGAAGGGCTCTCCCCCTGTCAAGTCTTGAAGGAAGCGAGAAAGGTTCTGCCGAGGAACGCGATAGTGACGACTGAGGTCGGTCAGAACCAGATGTGGGCCGCCCTATACTGGAAGACCTACCTTCCTCGAACCTTCATAACTTCAGGAGGCCTAGGCACAATGGGCTTCGGTTTTCCAGCGGCGCTAGGAGCTAAAGTCGCCAAGCCGGAGGCCGTTGTAGTGGATATAGCTGGGGACGGCAGTTTCCTGATGACTGAGAACTGCTTAGCCACATCGATCTCAGAGAATATTCCAGTTATCATCATCATCCTCAACAATGGAATGCTGGGCATGGTAGCTCAATGGCAGAGAATGTTCTACAAAGGTAGATACTCAGCAACGCGGTTGGGACGATTGCCCGACTTCGTTGAACTCGCAAAGGCATACGGTGCCCGTGGAGAAAGGGTGGAGTCACTGGATCAACTTTCAAATGTCCTTCGCAGAGCTGTTTCTAGTGATGTAACCACCATTATAGATGTCCCGATAGATCCTGAAGAGAACGTTCTCCCTATGGTTCCTCCTGGTAAGAGTATTGATGCGATGATTGTGACGTGATTCGCGATGGAGCAACAGATGTTTGTCATAGGAACGATCGTTGAGAACAAGCCGGGTGTTCTCCACAAGGTTTCCAATATGCTTAGGAGAAAAGGTTTCAATATAGAAAGTATCTCAGTCGGCCCGACCGAAACAAACGACTGGGCAAGAATGACCATCACGTTTAGAGCGGACGAAGCCACGGCCAGGCAGCTCGTTAGACAGATGGAGAAGCTCCTCGATGTCGTTCGAGCGAAAATACTTAATCAATCGACGAGTGTGGCTAGAGAGCTTGCGCTCGTCAAGCTACGAGTGGAAGATACGAGAGCGCGCTCAGACGCTATCAACTACGCCAACGTTTTCAGGAGTCGAGTCGTTGACGTTTCCCCTAATACTCTAATGGTAGAGATCACAGGTACCCCCGACAAGATCGACGCTTTCATACAACTGGCAAGGGGGCTTGGTTTGGTGGAGGTGTCGAGAACGGGTGTAACTGCCCTCGAGAGAGGGCTGAATGCCCTAAATTCAGAAAAAGGAGGCGCACAAAATGGGTAGGGTATACTACGACAAAGATGTCGATATGGAAGTGTTGAGAGACAAGGCCTTAGCCGTGATAGGATACGGAAGTCAAGGAAGAGCTCAAGCACTAAACCTGAGAGACTCTGGGCTTCGCGTTGTCTTGGGCCTAAGACCAGGAGGGTCATCTTGGGAGAAAGCAAGAGTTGATGGTTTTGAACCTACAGAAGTTTCAACGGCCGCTAGGGAAGGCGATGTTATCCTGCTTCTAATTCCTGATCCTGTGCAACCTTCGGTATACAAGTCCAGCATATCAAGCGAGCTTGAAAGTGGGAAGGCGCTCTATTTCTCTCATGGCTTCAACATCCACTTTAAGCAGATAGTCCCTCCAAGAGATGTGGATGTGGTAATGGTTGCCCCAAAGGGCCCTGGTCAAAGACTGAGAGAGACTTATCAATCAGGCTTCGGAGTTCCAGCACTGATAGCGGTATATCAAAATAGTTCGGGAAGCGCGAAGGAACTTGCTCTGGGGATGAGCAAGGCGCTTGGATGCACGAGAGCTGGAGTGCTAGAAACAACCTTCAAAGATGAGACTGAGAGCGACCTCATAGGGGAGCAGACCGTTCTGGTCGGCGGATTGATGGAGCTGATCAAGTGTGGCTTCGAAACTCTTGTAGAAGCAGGATACGAACCTGAACTAGCATACTTTGAGGCTTGCAACGAAGCCAAGCTCATAATGGATCTGATCTACGAGCGTGGCATAACAGGGATGCTCAAAGGTGTCTCTGACACTGCGAAGTATGGCGGTATAACTGTCGGCCCGAAAATAATCGATGCGCACGTCAAAGAGAATATGCGGAAAGCTGCCAAGTACGTTCAGAGCGGAGCTTTCGCTAGGGAGTGGACGAACAGATTCGAAAGGAGCAACAAGATCCTAGATCAGATGATGAAGAAGATTGAAAGCCATCCCGTCGAGAGTGTTGGAAGAAAGATGCGTAAGATGGCAGGGCTGGAGAAGTAGGAGGTTATCGATACTCTTTGACCGTTACACCAGCAGAAATCTTCTGGATGGATGGAGAATTTGTAAGAAGCAGCGATGCGCGAGCCCCTGTGCTCTCTCACGCTCTCCACTATGGAACGGGCGTCTTCGAAGGAATAAGAGCCTATGCCCGCTCTGATAACGTCTACGTCTTTAGACTTAAGGAACACATGAAGCGATTGAAGGATTCAGCGAATATATACTTCATGGACTTGAAATATTCGGTGGACGAACTATGCTCAGCAACCGTAGAATTGTTAGCTAAGAATGGGATGCGGTGTCACACCTACATAAGGCCTATCGCCTTCAAAGGATTTGGAGGCATCGATCTAAATCCCGTGAAAGCGCCCACCCATGTGGCAATATGCCCACTCAAGTTCGAGAGCTACTTTGAAAACCAGAAGGGCGGCCTAGATGTCTCCGTATCCTCTTGGAGAAGGATATCTGATGTTTCCACTCCTCCAATGGCCAAGGCTTGCGGCCAGTACCTAAACTCCGTAGTTGCTAGGGTTGAAGCATATCTAAACGGATACGATGAAGCGATACTTCTTGACTCAAACGGCTTTGTAAGCGAGGGAACTGGAGAAAACATCTTCCTCGTTGAGGATGGAAAATTGGTTACACCCCCTTTATCTGCCTCTATCCTCAATGGAGTAACGCGAGACACGGTTATCCAGCTAGCTTCAGAGATGTGTGTACAGGTGGTTGAGAGAAACATAGCAAGAGCCGAACTATATACATGCGATGAAGCATTCTTCACTGGAACCGCTGTCGAGATCATGCCGATCCTCACGATAGATAAACGTCAAATTGGAGATGGAAAAGTCGGCGCCTTGACAGGAAGGGTCAGAGCATTCTTCAGCAAAGTAACGTCAGGAAATGTCGAGAAATACAATAGTTGGCTGACACCTGTCTACACCAGCCCGGCCAAGGAAGCACGCAGTGAGCCCGCTATCGCTACTGTGAGTAGCTGGACACCCAAAACTGACCCCGTCATGGAGAAGTTTGAAATGAGTTTTTGGCGTGAGAGCCACATATAATGGTGATGGATGATGGCTTGGAGGGATCGTTTTCTCAAACGGCTCTTTGCCGGAGAGAGTTTGGATATTTGATACTACGCTGAGGGATGGAGAGCAAACCCCTGGAGTCGCCTTGACTCCAGAGGACAAGCTGGATATTGCGAAGCAACTTGACAAGTTAGGCGTAGATGTCATTGAAGCTGGATTCCCCATATCATCAACAGGAGAGATGAGAGCGGTCAAGAAGATTGCTGCAGAAGGTTTACGCCCGGAAATCTGTGCTTTGGCGAGAGCTTCGAGAAAAGATATCGACGCAACTCTCTCATGCGATGTAGCTCGGATACACGTATTCATCGCGACTTCCCAAACGCACATGAAGAAGAAACTGAAGCTAACTCAACAGGAAGTCCTTCAGAAAGCGGTTGAATCGGTCGAATACGCCAAAGAACACGGAGTCAGCGTAGAGTTTTCAGCTGAGGACGCAACCAGATCTTCAGAGCCCTTTCTGATAAGCGTCTTCTCAGCCGTAGCAGATGCTGGGGCCGATAGGATCAATGTGCCCGACACCGTCGGATTCTGCGTGCCGAAAGTCATGTTCAACCTAGTTCGAGCGATAAGAGAGAGGGTCAAGGCACCTACTTCAGTTCACTGCCACAATGATTTAGGGCTGGCTGTTGCGAATAGCTTGGCGGCTATAGAAGCCGGCGCCGATCAAGCTCACGTGACCGTAAATGGAATTGGTGAGAGAACTGGCAATGCAAGTTTGGAGGAGCTTGCGGTTGCTCTCCAGGTTCTCTACGGGGTTAAATCGAATATCCATTTGGACGAGATATTCAAGACCTCGCAGCTCGTCTCCAGGTTAACTGGAGTGTCGATACCTCAGAACAAAGCTGTCGTGGGCGAGAATGCCTTTGCTCACGAGAGTGGAATTCACACACATGGCGTACTTCGTGCTCCAAGCACATACGAGCCTTTTCGACCGGAACTCGTTGGAAGGAAACGCCGTCTAGTAGCTGGAAAACATGCAGGAGCCACCGGAGTCGAGGCAATGCTCAAAGAAATGGGGCTGAGCGTGTCAAGTGAAGAACTCTCTCAAATACTGGAGAGGGTAAAAAGCCTTGGAGACAAGGGAAGAAAGGTCACAGAGACAGACCTCTACAGTCTAGCTGAGTCGATTATCGGAGCAAGACTTCATCGACATGATAGAATTCTACTCCAGGATCTTGTGGTCGTAACTGGGAATAAGACAACTCCGACAGCAATGGTCAAGCTCCTCGTCAATGGCCAGGAAAGAAGCAGCTCCAACTTCGGGATAGGTCCTGTTGACGCATCTATCAACGCCGTCAGGAACGTTGTCAAAGACATTGTGAACTTTCAACTTGTAGAATTCCGACTTGAGAGCATAACAGGCGGGACGAACGCTCTAGCAGATGTGACGGTGAAACTGATGAGTGAGACCGGAAGACTTGTTTCAGCTAGAGCTGTGAATGAAGACATCGTTATGGCGGGAGTTCAGGCTATTATCAACGCTACGAATAGACTCTTGCAGTTAGTTGAAAGGTGAAGGCTTGTGGGAATGACGCTCAGCGAGAAGATCCTCGCCAAATCCTCGTCCAGAGCGAGTGTTTCACCGGGTGAAATCGTTACATGCGATATCGATCTACTGATGCTCCATGAGATAACGGGACCTCTAGCCGTCCAAGTATTCGAGGAGATAGGCTTCAAGAAAGTTTGGAGAAGCGAAAAGATAGCGGTCATATTCGACCACAATATTCCAGCCAGCGACGTAAACTCAGCAGAACAGATGAAGGCCATGCGTTCATTCGTTCAGAAACAGGCAATAGAGAGATTCTACGACGTTGGGAGAGGAGGGATCGCTCACCAGATCCTAGTTCAAGAAGGCCTAGCGAAACCCGGCTCGATAGTCGTTGGAGCAGACAGTCACACATGTACAGCCGGAGCCGTAGGCGCTTTTGCCGTAGGCGTAGGCTCGACTGAGGCAGCAGCAATCCTTGGGACTGGGAGGATGTGGTTCAAAGTCCCGAGCACCGTCAGGATCGAGGTCATGGGAGAGGTTAAGGAGCCTATAACATCGAAGGACATCGTTCTCGAGGTTATCGGAAGAATCGGCGCTAGTGGAGCCTTATACAAGGCGGTTGAATTCTCAGGGGAAGCAATCTCCAAGATGAGTATAGGGGCTAGAATGACCCTGACCAATATGGCTGTAGAAATGGGTGCGAAGACAGGGTTGATAGACCCTGACGAAGTTACTTGCGAGTATTTCCGATCTCTGAACGAGTCCATAGAGGTTCTTACAAGCGATAGAGACGCAGCATATGAGCGGACACTGAGTTTAAACTCCCTTGAGATTGAACCTAAGATCGCCGCACCTTTCACCGTTGACAAAGTGATGGACGTCAAGGATGTTGAAGGAGAGAGAATCGATCAAGCCTTCTTAGGGTCCTGCACCAATGGGAGACTAGAAGATCTTAGAATAGCAACGAGGATACTTGAGGGCAGAAAAACTCACCGCCGAGTGCGACTCCTAGTTAATCCAGCTTCCATGAAGATCTACAAGCAGGCAGTTCAAGAGGGATTGATTGAGAAGCTCATAGATTCTGGAGCTGCTGTCTGCTGTCCAACTTGCGGTCCTTGCCTTGGCATGTCACAAGGTGTGTTGGCTGCTAACGAGGTCTGTATATCAACAAGCAACCGAAACTTCGTTGGAAGAATGGGCGATCGGAGCTCCAAAGTCTACTTGGCCTCATCGGCTACGGTCGCCGCCTCTGCATTGGCTGGAGAGATCACGGATCCGAGGCGATTTTGGAATTGAATGCGATAGTCGGATCAGTATTGAAGCTGGGCGACGATGTCGATACGGACGCCATAATACCAGCCCGCTATCTTGCTTCGATGGGCACTTCAAGATTGACCGAGCACGTCATGGAGAACTTCGATCCCACTTTCAAGATGAGATTAAGGGAGAATCGGATAATCGTCGCTGGGAGAAATTTCGGATGCGGAAGCTCCAGGGAACATGCTCCACTGGTCTTGAAGGCTGCTGGAGTTCAAGCGATAGTTGCAGAGAGCTTCGCTCGAATATTCTTCAGAAACTCAATCAACATTGGTCTGCCTGCACTAGAAGCGCCGAACGCTTCCTCATCCTTCAATGAGGGGGATAGAGCGCGGATAGACATCGATCGTTTGGAGGCTACAAACCTTACTAGGGGTGTATGCATCGGCATCAGAGAGCTCTCCGAGCCAGTCTTGTCGATTCTGAGAGCAGGAGGCCTCGTCAAATACTTGAAAGCGAAAGGCGAGTGGTGACAAATTCGATTGAAATACTCTGTTGCAGTAATTCCAGGGGACGGTGTCGGGCCAGTCGTCGTTGAAGCAGCACTTAAGGTTCTAGACGCTCTGTCGAAGTTGTTTTCAATTGAGATTGATTACAAAGTCTTAGAGGCAGGAGACACGACCAAGAAGCAAAGCGGAGCGGCGCTTCCGGATCTGACTTTCAAAGAAGTGAGAGACTCCCATGCATGCCTAAAGGGTCCTATAGGAGAGACTGCGAGAGAAGTTGTCATCCCGCTGAGGCAGAAGTTGGATCTTTACGCCAACATTAGGCCAGCCAAGAGCTTGCCCAACATTCCTTCAACAATTGGAGGCGTAGATCTCGTCGTCGTCAGGGAGAATACAGAGGGCTTGTACAAAGGAATAGAGGACAAAACCTCGGAGTACTCCTTCAGCGTGCGGGTTATTACTAGGCGGTGTTCTTCACGGATAGCGAAGGTCGCATACGAGACAGCGCTTCAAAGAAGGCGGAAGGTAACGATAGTTCATAAAGCCAATGTTCTTTGTTCATGCGAGCTATTTAGAGACTCGTGCCTTGAAGTTGCTAGAGGATTCCCTCAAGTTGAGACTGAAGAGATGTATGTGGACAATGCAGCCTACCAGCTCGTGAAAGACCCGACTCGGTTCGACGTGATTGTGACCACGAACCTGTTTGGAGACATCTTAAGCGACGAGGCTGCAGGCGTGGTGGGTGGTTTAGGTCTCTGTCCGTCCGCAAATATAGGCGACCGATATGGTTTATTCGAGCCGGTTCACGGTTCGGCACCAAATATAGACGCTAGTAAAGCTAACCCGATTGCCACCATACTTTCTGCAAAAATGATGCTTGAATGGCTCTCAAACAAGTATCAAGATTCGAATCTAGTAGCAGCATCTAAGATTCTAGAAGATTCCGTGCTCATTCTCCTCACAGAGGGAGATGCGTTGACGTTTGATCTCGGAGGCAAAGCAGCAGCTGCAGATATGGCGGAAGCGTTGGTTAGAAGAATTAGCGTGTCGAAAGAGCGATATCATATCAGGTAAGAGCTTGAAGTGCCGATTTCAGAATGTGCAATGAATTTCGAGACTAGAATGACATCAATCTTTACTTTGCATTGGACCCTCCGGTTCGAAACCAGTCTTGGATGAGAGGCGGCAAAAACAGCCTAACGCCTACTACTTTTCTTGTAGAGGAAGTAGACGTAACCGTCCAACAGCGCTTCCTCACTTGCTTTCAATATGTTTGTCGAGACTCCAACGGTCGACCATCGTTTCCCGTCTGCTTCGAACTCTATGAAGACTCGCACAGTAGCCGCGGTCCCCTTCTCTGCATCAACCTCTCTTACTCTATAACCTACCAGCTTTACTCTAGCTAACTCTGGATACTGGTTCTCTAAAGCCTTCTTTAAGGCGATATCAAAAGCATTCACTGGGCCATTCCCTTCTGCCGCTACTATGAACGGCTCTCCGTCGACCTTAACCTTGACCGTACTCTCGCAAGTTGCACCTTGAAGACTGCTGGAGACCTGAGCCCTCCAGCCTATTAAGTCGAAGTATTCCAACCTCTCGCCGAAGGATCTCGCGTAGACAAGGTTCAAGGTAGCGTCAGCATTCTCCAGATGGTATCCCGCTGCTTCCAACTCCTTAATCCTCAGCATGATCTCAGCAGCTTTAGCCGGGTTCCTCTCTAAGTGGAGCCCAAACTCTTTTGCCTTCGAGATGATGTTCGCCAGTCCGGTTTGGGATGAGACGACGATCGATCTGTTGTTTCCGAACAAGCTGGGATCAGCATGCTCATAGGTTTCGGGAAACTTGCTGACCGCGTGGCCATGGATTCCTCCTTTATGGGCAAATGCATGCTTTCCAACGAATGGTTGATAGTAGTTTCGACTTACGTTCGCAATCTCATAGACATAGTCTGATAGCCTAGTGAGCTTCGAAAGATCTAGCCCTGTTTCTACTTCAAGATTCAATTCAAGATTTGAGACGACCTCGACTAAGTCAGCGTTACCACATCTCTCACCTATCCCGTTGATCGTTCCCTGAACCTGCCCTGCCCCACCCATGACGGCGAAGAGTGAATTGGCAGTGGCCAAGCCTCTATCGTTATGCGCATGTATACCGAGAGGCTTGTTGATCTTCTTCTTGATGAAGGTTGTTATTTCATAGACTTCATTCGGCATCGATCTACCTCTCGTATCGCAGAGGACTATCTCTTGCGCGCCAGCCTGAGCCGCGGTCAAAGCAGTCCTCGTGGCAAACTCAGAATCGTCCTTGAAGCCGTCGAAGAAGTGTTCAGCATCAAATATGAGATCGTAGCCACAATCCTTGAGGTAGATTATAGAATCGCTAATCATCTTCAAATTCTGATCTGCGGTGGTTTCTAAAACTCTTTCAACATGAAAGAGCCAAGCTTTTCCTACTATAGCGATGCAGTCAGCGTTGCTGATTCTCAGAGCATTCAGGTTCTCATCTTTCTGGCAGGGAAGATCTGCTTTTCTAGTCATTCCGAAGGCGACTATCTTCGATTGCAATCGTTCCTTTCGAAGTCTAGTGAAGACCTCTAATTCCGATGAATTCGTAGAGTTAGGCCATCCAGCTTCAATATAATCAACTCCAAAGTCGGCTACTCGCCTCGCGATCTTGACTTTGTCCTCTACGCTGAAGTTGACTCCGACCGCTTGATTTCCATCCCTTAAAGTGGTGTCATACACCCTAACGGTATGTCTGACCTTGCCCCATTCTTTCGCGAAGGAGCCGAATTGTTTCTGTGCTATTGTGTCCTCTTCAGACTTCGCAGTCAAAGAAGTTAGCCGCGTGTCAGAGAAGAATTTCGCAATCACCCAATTTTGGGCTCACCATCATGCAAGTGTCTCCCAATAGTTGCTATGCGCTCATTTAAAAGTCTTGCTGCATTAGTTGTCGGCTAATTTGGGTTTTGACACTCTTTTGGATCATTATGCGTCATTGTGGCTCATCTTAGGTATCTGCTGCATTGGCAGCTTTTAGAGATGATTGCTTTTCGCTTATGCGTTCGATTTTGGTGAACTATGAGATGTTGCGGAAAGGATGTTCTCGTGTCAAAGTGAATTTGGAGCAATTGCGTGTGCTTCTTTCGTTGCTAAAGGGTAACCTAATGTCCATCCTGTTTTCGAGTGTTAGGTTACGCTTTCGCTCCGCATTCTTTCAATCTCTCTTCTATTATGCCGAGCGATACTTTCTGCTGGTCGATTGAGATGGTCATTCTTGGTGAGAGGTAGTTATTCTTTATGGAACCGAAGCAGCCTGGATATTTGTCCTCGTACATTCTCTCCCAGCGTAAGTAGTCCTCAATGCTCAGATGGGATTCGAAGAGCAATACATTGTATTTACCCTCACTTATCTTGTAGGCTAAGCTTACATGCGGATCATTGGCTATGTCGCTCAGGAACTGTCGAGGCTTCCTAACTTCAAGCATGGAGAAGACCAAGAGAAAGTTTGATGGTGTGAAGAAAAGAGGAAATCGGCAGAGGGGGCGATGGATAAGTCCCTCCTCTTGCATTTTCGAGATCCTCCTTCTGATAGTAGATCTATGGATGCCAATTCTCTTAGAGAGGAAGTTTTCGTTCACCTTTATTCCATTTCCGTCTAGGAGATGTCTCAGCACCTTAAGCGCAAGTTCATCTAGGACGTAGTCATTGATCTCGATCTCTCCTCCTTTTGTAAACTGTTCTTCAATTAGATCTATGGCTGCGCTAGGCTGATACTTCACTATCAGTTTATTCGAAAAGTATAGAGCATTAGACGGAGTTCTCTTCCCTCTTTCAGGGATCTTGCCGTCACTGACAAGGGAATCTCTCCAAACGTGATAGCTCCAAACATCTTTCTGGAATTCAAATAACATCATGTTGTATTCACCTTCCCTTACTCTATAAGCGCCGAAGATGTTCCTGTCTTCTCTTATCCACTTCGAGACTTTCTTATCGTCGGGAAGGTCAGCATAAACTACAACCAACAGAGGGTACTCTCTGAATAGTGCCAGAAAAGGTACCACCGGACGGTCAACTATCCGTTGAGAGAGCAAACTTCTGACCCTCTCTCTAATAGTGTTTCTATGCCTCTTCAATCGCCTAGACAAATGCGTCAGGTTCACTTCAAGGCCATTTCCAGAGCAGATGTCCTGCAGCAGAAGCAAGTTTAGCCTGTCGTCTAGCAAATCGGCCATAAATGTCTGTCGGTCTTCGCGTCTATTTAGATTTTCTGCCACTCCATGCAGCAAAGTTGAGAAAAAACGACAGACGGAAGTGTAAGTATGTCTTAAGTATGACCGCTCTTCTATGCTCGTATCTTAAAGTACGTGGAAGTGTGAGGAAGATGCCCGAGTGCAAGATTTGCAAAGCGATCTTCGGAAAACCAAATGACTTAGAGAAGCACCTTCAGCTAAGCAAGAGATGTTCCGACCTCTACGAGTTTCTGAAACTGGGAATCTGACGAATTTGAGTTCTTTACACTGTTTCTATTTGGGCGCGTTACAAAGAGGGCGCTGAACACCAATAGTGAGGCCCGCATAAGCTCTCGCTTTCTTTATTTTCATAGTCTGCACGTTCCTTAATGCCTTGATCGTACCCGAACGAAAAACATCTCAATGAATAATACATCCGGTTATTCCTGATGATTTCGGAAATGTAGAGACTTCTCATCGTCTGCGGCTTGCTCTTGCTTGCAATATGTCTTCGTGTTCTAGAATAGGTTAGCTTCTTCGAAACTCTTTTATAGTCAGTGGCCTCTCATATTAGAGGTTCAACCGGGAATTCGAATGTCTCTGAAGACTGCGTTAAGCAACGGGTTCTTTGGCTTCTATTATTATTTCTACTCTAACTGAGCTCAGTAGCTCTTTTGAATCAGTTCCGGGCTGAGCTTTCTGAGCTTTTGTGTGGTTTGATAGAATTATGGTGGAATCTAGAAAAAGCTTCAGGCGTCTGGTCGTTAAATTCGGGGGGTCCACGCTAGCTGATGGTGAGAGAATCTCAAAAGCTGTCGGAGCGATAGCGGACGAGGTTGCTAAGGGGTCTAAGCTTGTAGTCGTTGTTTCAGCTATGGGAAAAACGACTGATCATCTTTTGGAAACAGCTAACAAGGCTTCAAAAGGCGAGGTTGCAGGGCAGGAGTTGGATGACATACTCTCGATGGGAGAGAGAACAAGCTCGCGTGTCTTTGTGACAGCTCTGTCAGCTAAGGGAGTGAAGTCACGTTACTTTGATCCGACGGACCCAGACTGGCCGATCATAACCGACCGATCCTTCGGAGATGCAGCTCCTTTGCTTGAAGCCTGTCGAAAGCGGATCAAACGATACATTCAACCTTTGATTGAACAAAACGTTGTTCTAGTAATCCCAGGCTTTGTCGGTAAGACGCTTAACGGAGAGATTACAACGCTGGGGAGAGGGGGAAGTGATACCACTGCGTTCGTTCTAGCTAGGTACCTGCTGGCTGATGAGGTGGTGCTGGTGACAGACGTCGACGGAATCCTGACTGCCGACCCGAAGCTAGTAGACCAGCCAAAGAGACTATCTGAAGTTGATGCGGACATATTAGCTAGAATTGCTGACTCGGGAACGAAATTCATTCACAAAAAGGCGCTGAAATACAAGAGTGAGGCCATTCCGGTTAGGGTGATTAACTATTCCGAAGGTCGATTGGACGCGAAGGGGACTCTTGTTACAGGCGCTTTTCCGAGGGAGCTATGCTGCGAATTGGGAAGCCGAAGCGAAGTTGCGTCTTTGACTATAGTGGGACGAGGAGTATCCGAGGAGCCAGCTGTTATACAAGAGATTGTTGCAGAGATTAAGGATCGCAAGGTTCCACTGTTTGGAGCTTCAATCAACTACGACTCATTAATCGCATATATTCCACAAGATCATCTTGATGGGGTGCTAAAACCGATACACTCGATAGTTCTCCGCCACAAGGGGACTGTGGCGATGGCGGTTAGGCAAGGTCTGGCTTTCCTAAAAGTTATGGGGGTTGGACTTGAAGAAACTCCTGGAGTGGTCGGAAGAATCTCAGATCCTCTGCGTCAGAACCGCATCAATATCTTCGGAATCTTCACGATAACCTCAAGCATAATAGTCTTCGTCAGTTGGAATGATCGAGAGAAGGCTATAACACTAATAAGAGATTCCTTGAAGGGAGATAGAAATGATTAGAGTTGCAATCGTTGGTGCAACAGGTGTTGTTGGACAACAATTCGTATCAGCGCTAGACGATCACCCTTGGTTCGACATCTGTGTACTGGCGGCCTCCGAGAGATCCGCTAAAAAAACCTACAAGGACGCTTTGAGAGATGAAAAGACAGGAAGTTTCGGGTGGTACTGCGATAACCCCCCTCCAAATCAATTCTTAGAAATGAAAGTCAAGAACGCCGCTCATCTGGATCTAAAGGACGTGGACCTAATCTTTACCGGTATAGAATCTGAGCAGGCAAAGACATTGGAACCGAGATTTGCAAAAGAGAAACCGGTGATAAGCACAGCTTCGGCCTTTAGGTATGAAAGCGATGTTCCCATACTTGTGCCAGGAGTAAACCTCGATCATGCCAAACTTATCGACCTCCAAAAGAAGAATAGAGGATGGCGCGGCTTCATCACGCCGATTCCGAATTGCACTACAACTGGGCTTGTCATATCTCTAAAGCCCATCTACGACGACTATGGAATCGATAGGGTTGTAATGACTTCAATGCAGGCAGTTTCAGGCGCTGGCAGATCTCCAGGCGTTCTCTCATTGGACATAGTCGACAACATTATTCCTCTTATACCGGGCGAAGAGGAGAAGGTTCAAACTGAAACGCTGAAGATCCTTGGAACGTACGACAGCGGAAGCCTGAAGCATGCAGACTTTAAGGTCAGTTGCACATGCACGAGAGTGAATGTTCGAGAGGGACATACAGAAGCTGTCTTCCTGTCCACGAAGAAGAGATGCGAGATAGAGGACGTTCGAGATTCCATGAGAAGGTTTGGCGGCGTCTTGAGAGACCTCGGCTTGCCTTCAGCGCCCGAGGAGCTGTTGACTGTAAACGATGACCCTTTTAGACCGCAGCCCCGACTTGACAGAAACGTTCATGACGGCATGAGCACGGTTGTCGGCCGAATAAGGAAGGACAACGCACTTGAGAACGGTATCAAATACGTCCTCGTCTCCCATAACACGAAGATGGGCGCCGCCAAAGGCGCCGTTCTGGTCGCTGAGTATCTTGTCAAAAGTGGCTACGTTTAGGAGGTGAAAGAATTGGACATTGGCAAGAGGAAGAGGTTGAGCAGAATCTTCAAGAACGATGGGCGAACCGTAATCGTTCCAATGGATCACGGGGTCAGTTTAGGGCCGGTCCAAGGGCTTGTGAACATGCAAGAAACTGTAGACAAGCTCGCCAAGGGAGATGTAGATGCAATCGTGGTGCATAAGGGAATTGCAAAAAAAGTCAACACTGGTTCGATCGGACTGATCGTTCATCTCTCAGCCAGCACGAGGCTGGGCCCAGATCCGAATCGGAAGGTAAAGGTTTGCTCGGTTGAAGAAGCACTGAGGATGGGAGCGGACGCCGTTTCTCTCCACGTAAATGTCGGCGCTCCCAGCGAACATGAGATGTTGATGAAGCTCGGGAACGTTGCTGATGAATGCGACGGCTTAGGAGTTCCTCTGTTAGCTATGATGTATCCAAGAGGCCCAAATGTCTCCAGCGAATATGATCCTGAGATGGTTGCGTTCGCAGCGAGAATTGGAGCAGAGTTGGGTGCAGACATCGTTAAGACAAACTATACTGGAAGCGTTGAGACGTTCCAAAGGGTGGTCCAAGGCTGCCCAGTGCCTGTTATTATCGCCGGCGGTCCTAAAGGGAAGACCGAAAGGGATGTTCTAGAGGCGGTGTTCGGCTCAATAAAGGCTGGTGGTGTCGGTGTTTCTATCGGCAGGAACGTATTTCAGCATGAGAATCCAACCGGCATGACCAGAGCTCTATCAGCCATAGTGCATCGAGGCGCTACTGTGGAAGAAGCTCTTAAACTCCTGGGTGAGACACGGTGAAGGAGTTTTGGATCGAAATCGAAGAGTCTGCTCGTAAGGACGAGAAACTGCGGGTCCTGCAATCATCTGCAGCTCTTTGCGACGTCGTGTTAGTAGGTGAAAGCGATAGAGATTTGCCCAGAATGTACGGGGCAAAGAAAGTCGCAAGCACAAGAGATGCTGATATTCTAATTCTGGAAACCGTCGACAAGGAGGAGATCGCAAGAATAAAGCAGCAACGCGGAATGGTCGGCGTCAAAGTGAGGATCAAAGGAAGAACTGACGAAGAACTCGCTGCCGTCGCTGCAAATGCAGGAGTGGATTACGTAATAATCAGTTGTTCTGACTGGAAGGTAATCCCACTGGAGAACCTTGTCTCTAAACTTCATGGAAGGAGCAAGTTGCTCTTTGTGGCTTCTAGTGTCAATGAAGCTAAAGTCGCTCTTGAGGCGCTTGAGCTGGGCGCCGACGGAATTCTACTTGAGTCAAGCGATCTCTCTGAGATCAGTCAAACGTCAAACCTCGTCAAAGGAACATGCTCTATGATTGAACTCTCGACGGCCAAGGTGACAAGTCTGAAACCTTTGGGCAGCGGTGCAAGGGTTTGCGTTGACACTTGCGACTTAATGGAGCCCGGTGAAGGAATCCTGGTTGGGTGTCAGTCGTCAGGGCTATTTCTCGTCCAAGCAGAAGTTCACGAAAGTGAATACGTTGAGTCCAGGCCTTTTCGAGTGAATGCAGGTCCTGTTTCTCTATACGTTCTTACGCCAGGCAACAAGACCAAGTACCTTTCGGAACTGAAGGCGGGAGACGAAGTAGTTGTTTCGAATAGGGAAGGGCGTGCTAGAATCGCTAACGTTGGTCGAGTCAAGATTGAACGAAGACCGTTAATGTTGATCGAAGCGGAGGGTCAAGGGAGGAAGCTGAAGACTATCGTACAAAATGCGGAGACGATAAGACTCGTTGCGAAAGCCGGCTCCAAATCTGTGGCCGAGATGAAGGTTGGAGACGAAGTCTTGGCACGTATTGAGCATGGCGGGCGGCACTTCGGAACACTCGTGAAAGAGGAGTCAATTCTCGAACGATGAAAATAGAGATCGCTGTCACAATTCCTGTAGAGACATTGAGTAGAGCGCTAGCTCTCGCCAAAAGGGCTGAACGATACCAGGCAGACTACATCGAAGTCAGATTGGACGGTCTTCGCAGAATCAAAGGCCTCGAGAGAATAGCCAACTCAACCGATCTGCCAGTGATCGCAACAAACAGAAAGCTGTCTGAGGGCGGCAGATTCAAGGGTACCGAGAAGGAGAGAATCGAAATCCTCATCGAAGCGGCTAGGAGAGGCTTCGACTACGTTGATATCGAATTATCAACCGGAAACGTTGAATCCATTGCTCGAGAAATCCGGAAGGCTGGATCGAGGCCTATCATATCATTTCACAACTTCAGCGGAACGCCGCTGGAACCTGAGCTGGAAAATATTCTCAAACGTGAGATCGATGCGGGAGCCTACATATGTAAGCTAGTATCCAGCGCAACGAAGATTGAAGACAATTGCTCGCTACTCTCGTTCATCTCGAAGGTCCGTGGAAGAGCTAGAATCGTCTGTTTCGCCATGGGAAAATTGGGAGTTCCTTCTCGAATCCTATCCCCGCTCTACGGATCAGCTTTCACATTTGCCTCAGTTCAAAAGGGGCTAGAGTCCGCAACCGGGCAGCTCACAATATCCGAGTTGAGGAAGATCTACAATCTGATGGGGTTCCCTTAACCGATGTCAACTAGAGTAGGCGATATATACGGGGTTATCGGTGATCCGATCGAACATTCATTAAGCCCACATATGCATAATGCCGCCTTCAAGAAGCTCGGTCTCAACTGTATCTATTTACCTTTTCATGTAAAGCGGCGAAATCTGAAATCAGCGATGATGGGAATGCGAGCTCTCAATATTCGTGGATTCAACGTTATAACTCCCCACAAGACTGCCATCGTCAAGTTTCTTGACGAGCTAGATGAAGCGGCTCAAGAGATAGGCGCGATAAATACAGTTCTGAACCATGAAGGAAGACTCGTCGGCTACAATACTGATGGTCTGGGCGCCGTGAGGGCGCTTGAAGAGCAACGTGAGGATCCTTCTGACAAAAGGATTGTACTGATCGGGGCTGGAGGCGCGGCAAGAGCTATCGCTTTCACTCTGGCCAAAAGAGCAAGAAGCATATTCATTCTCAATAGGACTGAACATAGAGCCGTCAATTTGGCGAAAGATATCGAACGGAAACTCGGGAAGAAAATTTTAGCGAGATCGTTGACTGGAAATTCGCTTCTTGAAGCATTACGGAATGCAGACATGCTGATTAACGCCACTTCGGTTGGGATGTATCCCAGAACCAAGGAGACTGTGGCTACAAGAAAGGTACTACATTCACGCATGGTGGTTTTCGATATTGTCTACAATCCGGTAAAGACGCTACTATTAAGCGAGGCGGAGGCTGCTGGTGCGAAGACTATCACTGGGGTCGGCATGCTAGTTCATCAAGGTGCTGAAGCTTTCAAGATATGGACCGATCATTCGCCTCCGATTGAAGTAATGCGGAGAGCCGTGATGAAGGGGCTTTCTGGCGGGTGAGCATTTTGTCCGCTTCAGCTGTTGCCTATGGTGCTGCGACCATTGTGAACGCTATTGCTACTGGTAAAGGAGCTGCTCTTGGAGTAGATCTATGGACGAAAGCGAAGGTTGAGCTGACAGATGAGCCTGGCGTAATAGAGGGCAGGATACTTTCTGATGCCGGCGAGGATACGAACCTCATACGGAGAGTTATCAGGCGAGTTCTGCGACGATTCAGGATGGATGGAAAACATGGCGCTTTTGGTGAGACCACATCCAATATCCCGATCGCCAGAGGGATGAAGAGCAGCAGCAGCGCAGCGAACGCGATTTCGCTGGCCACTGTAGCGGCATTGAGAAAGAGATTGAGCGATCTCGAGGTGGTGAAGCTTGGAGTGGAAGCGGCGAAAGACGCGGGTGTGACGATAACAGGGGCTTTCGATGATGCATGCGCATCCTACTTCGGCAACATAGTCGTTACTGATAATGTTGCTCAACAAGTTAAGCGTAAGTTCAGAGTAGAGGGAGACTATGCTGTTCTCTTCCACGTGCCATCGTCGAAAATGTACACCGCTCAGTCTAATGTGGAGAAAATGAAGACAATGGCGCCATTGGTCAAGGTCGCATACCGGGAAGCGCTGCTGGGCAGATATTGGTCAGCGATGACGTTTAATGGGCTCATCTATTCTGTGGCATTAGGTTACGATATCAAGGTCGCTGTCGACGCGCTAGCAGCAGGAGCCATTGCAGCCGGAATCTCCGGAAAGGGGCCTGCTATTACAGCTGTTGTCCATGAAGATTCTGTCACCGAGGTTAAAGAAGCGTGGAACGTTTTCGAGGGAGAAGTGATTCAAGCTCGAGTGAATCGTGTAAAAGCTCATGTGGTTGGAAAGGATGATGGCTAAAGTAATTATTAGAGGAGCTTCTAGTCTGAGCGGCGTCGTTGAAGCACCTTCATCCAAAGCCTACACGCATCGCGCGGTGATAGCGGCTTCCCTATCTAATGGCGAGTCTAGGATAAGGAGACCGCTAGCGTGCGATGACACTAAAGCAACGGTAAACGCTGTTCGAGCGTACGGGGCGAAAGTTGAAGATGAAGAGGCTGAATGGATTGTCTGCGGCACCTCAAATCTCGAGATGACAAGAGATGTGATAGACTGCGGCGAATCCGCAGCGACTATGCGTTTCGTTACGCCGATTACAGCGCATCGGCCAGGAGTCACCAAGCTTACTGGTGGAGAATCGCTTAGAAAGAGACCTATGGAACCCTTACTCGCAGCTTTAAGGCAGATGGGCGTCATCTGCTATTCGCTGGATGGTAGTGGACGACCGCCCTTGGTTGTTCATGGAGGAGGCATCAGAGGCGGGATCGCTTCCATCCCGGGAGACATCAGTTCTCAATTTATCTCAGGTCTACTTTTCACCTCACCTTTGGCGAAGGGGGACGTTGAGATTCGACTCTCATCGGCGCTTGAGTCGCGTTCATATGTGGAGATGACTGTAGAGGTCCTGAAAGACCACAGGGTAACCGTCAGATCGTCACCGGACATGAGGGAGTTCTCTATTCCTCACAATCAATGTCCAGAGCCTTTTAGCAGAACTATTCCAGGAGACTATTCATCGGCCGCATTCCTACTTGCCGCGGCTGCGGTAACATCCTCCAAGGTAACGGTCTCAAATCTTGAAAAACGTTCACTTCAAGGAGACAGAGCCATCGTAGAGATATTGATACAGATGGGCGCCAATCTTAAAGTTCGTGATGGATACGTCGAACTCGAGAGTACCAGATCACTTGAGGCGGTTCAGATAGACGCAAAAGACATTCCTGATCTAGCTCCTATCTGCGCGGTGCTGGGTTGCTACGCCAATGGCAGAACTGTGATACGGAACGCTAGGCGTTTGAGGATAAAGGAGTCTGACCGGATAGAATCCCTAGTAACTGAGTTGAATCAAATGGCAGCCAAGGTTACCACTTTAGGCGATGATATTGTGGTAGAGGGCCCGTGCAAACTACGCGGGGCGACGATCGACCCGCACCGTGATCATCGGATAGCTATGGCTTGCTCAGTGGCAGCGTTGGGCGCTGATGGAGAGACTGAGATTCAGAATGCTGATTGTGTGAGCAAATCGTACCCGAGGTTCTATGAGGATTTGAGATCATTAGGAGGAAATATTATTGGCGGGTAACAGCTTTGGAAAAGAATTCGTGGTAACCTGCTTCGGTGAAAGTCATGGAAAATGCGTCGGAGTTATCGTCGACGGTTGTCCAGCCGGACTTGAGCTTTCTGAGAAAGACATTGACAGCGAGTTGGCAAAGCGGATCCCAAGGAAAACTCAAATCGTCTCATATCGTAGAGAGGAAGACAAGTCTGCGATCCTATCCGGTGTCTTCAATGGTTATACAACTGGTGCGCCGATATGTGTCGTCACGATGAACAAGAGGGCTAGACCTGGGGAGTATGAGCTGATCAAGAATACTCCTAGGCCGGGACACGCAGACTATCCCGCTAGAATGAAGTACGCAGGTTTTAATGATTATCGTGGTGGAGGAAGATTCTCTGGTAGAATCACTGTTGCGTTTGTAATGGCAGGCGCAATAGCCAAGAAGCTTCTTGACCTAATTGGCGTAAAGGTTCTAGCGTTCACCGTTCAGATAGGACCCGTAAGAGTCGATAGACCTCCCACCATCGAGCAGATTCAAAGGAATACGTACAAGAGTTCGGTTAGATGCCCTGATCTCAATTGCACGAAGAAGATGGAGGAAGCGATTGAAAGGACCAAAAGTCTGGGTGATAGCCTAGGCGGAATCGTCGAATGCCATGCCTTAAATGTTCCAGTCGGCGTCGGTGAACCCTTGTTTGACTCACTTGATGCTGATATTGCTAAGCTTCTCTTCGACATACCTGCTGTTAAGGGAGTTGAATTTGGACTGGGGTTCAAAGCTTCTGAGTTGACCGGTTCAAAGAACAATGACGCCTACGCTATCAAGGATGGGAAGATTGTGACTTTGACCAACAATTCAGGCGGCATCCTAGGCGGACTATCTACCGGGATGCCTGTAGTCGTTAGAGCGGCTTTCAAACCTACATCATCTATACCTCGAGAACAGAAGACCGTCAATCTGAAGAAGATGCGGGAAGAAGTGATTCAAGTTAAAGGAAGGCATGATCCATGCGTAGTCCCTAAGGCTGTTCCAGTCGTCGAGTCTGGAGTTGCAATCGTCTTCGCCGATCATATGCTTCGAGGAGGCTGCATCCCGAAGGTCTTATTGAGGAGATAGACTGTGAGAGAGCTTTCTTCGCTTAGAAGCAGAATAGACAAGATCGACGGAGAAATTCTCAACCTCTTGAGGAAGAGAGTTGAACTGGCTGGAAAGACCGGAGTTCTCAAAAGGGAAAAAAGACTGCCTATCGTAGACGAAGTAAGGGAGGAAGATGTCTACGCAAGATTATCCAAGAAAGCGAAAGTATTGGGAATACCGGTATCAGACGTGAAGTCGATCTACAGAGAAATCATGAGGATGTGCACGGCTGTTCAGGCCAAAGAGACAAAAGAGAAAAAGACCACTGCAAGCCTGGGTGTACACAAATTTGACAAGATCGCTAGAGTGGCTTTTCAAGGTGAGGTAGGGGCCTATAGCGAGCAAGCAGCGCTGCTCTTCTTTGGGCCAACAGCATCCGTTAGGCCCTGCAAGAGCCTGCGAGCAGTCTTTGAAATTGTAGAGAAGGCAGAAAGTGCGTTTGGAGTCGTCCCTGTAGAGAATTCTTTGGAGGGTAGCGTCAATGAGACCTATGATCTGCTCCTAGATTCAAGTCTTAAAGTGAGCGGCGAGATCAATCTGAGAGTTGTTCACTGTTTGATCGCCAGCCCCGAGACGCAATTAGGCAACATCAAGGTAGTTTACTCGCACCCTCAAGCTTTGGCTCAATGTAGACGTTTCTTAGAGAGGTTGAACTGCGAGGTAGTCTCGACATACGACACAGCAGGTAGTGTAAAGATGATAAGAGAGAGAAGACTGGTGGATTCGGCCGCAGTGGCGAGTGAAAAGGCAGCTGAAGTCTACGGCATGAAGGTCCTTAGAAGAGCGATCGAGGATAGCCCGAACAACTATACTAGGTTCTACGTCCTGTCAAAGGATGACGCTCCACCCTCCGGACGGGATAAGACATCGATAATCTTCTCCGTTAAGCATTTGCCCGGCACATTGTTCAACGCACTTCAAGAGTTCGCGGTTAGAAGTATCAACCTAACGAAAATTGAGTCTAGACCAAATAGGCAGAACCCTTGGGAGTACAATTTCTACTTGGACTTTGAGGGGCATAGGAAGGATGTAGCCTGTAAGGAGGCTCTGGAGGGTCTTAAGAGGAAGTCGATTTTCGTAAAGATTTTGGGTTCCTACTCAAGAGCGAGCTGAAAAAAGATGCTGTACGAGATGAACGAGAAGGTCATAAAGCTCGAAGGAGAAGGGAGAAAGATAGTGAAGTTTAACATAGGCGATCCGGACCAGGAGACTCCGCGAGAGATAGTTGAGGCTGCCTACAATGCGCTTCGAAACGGAAAGACGAAGTATAGCTCTGGCTCTGGCGAGATGAAGCTTAGACAAGCACTCGCAAGTATTCATGATGTTTCTCCAGATTGTGTAGTGATCACACCTGGCTCAAAGTGGGCTGTTTTCGCGATAATGTACCTACTCCTCAAGAACGGTGGAAACATCATCATCCCAACTCCTCACTGGACAGCGTATGAATTGATCGCGAAATCGCTTGGGGTAGAGGTGAGGTTTCTTAGAACTAGGCTGGATTCGAACTGGCAGATTGATGTTGAAGATCTGAGTAATCTCATCGATGGACAGACGAAGCTACTGATTCTATGCAATCCCAATAATCCTACAAGCATAGCCTTGAAGGAAAAGAATCTCAAAGAGATAGTCTCTACGGTTGATGAGGGATTCACAATATTGTCCGACGAAGTCTACTCTGATATTAGCTTCGTGAAAACGAAGAGTATCCTGGACTTCAATGGCGACAATGCGCTTGTGAAGAGTTTCTCAAAGACGTTCGCCATGACAGGATGGCGGATCGGCTACTCAGTTACATCCAAAGAACTTGCAGAGAAGATAGTGAAGCTTAATTTCATGTCAGTGACAAATGTTCCAGTCTTTATTCAAGAGGCTGCGTTTAAAGCGCTGGAGCTAAGAGCACAGATTGCGGAGAGGATGAGAGAAGAGTATAGGCGTCGTGCTGATGTAGCATGTAGAGTTCTTTCGAAGACTAGACTACAGTTCGCTAGACCTGACGCACCATTCTATCTATTCCCGAAGTATAGCAACCTCGATTCAGAGAGATTCGCCCTCAATCTTCTCAATCAAGGAGTAGCTGTAACCCCTGGAACCGCGTTCGGCGATTACCGCGAACATTTCAGAATTGCTTTGACCCTACCAGAGCAAGAGATCTCGAGAGGTTTAGAAAGAATATGCCGTGGCATCGAAGAATCGCTATAATCGGCGCAGGCAGAATGGGCCAGTGGTTTGCGAGGTTCTTTTCAAATGAAGGCATTCCTGTAACCGTTTCAGACATAAATCAAGACGCATTGAGAAAGGTGAGTGAGGAACTTGACGTTTTGGTCAGTGACAATGTCACTGCGATCAAACACGCGGATTCCGTACTCCTCGCTGTTCCGATAGATTGCTTCAGGAATGTCGTTCACGAAATCTCCCTCTACCTAAAACCGAACCAAGCTATGATGGATATCTGCTCAGTGAAAGAGACTGTGGTGGACATAATGCACGAGTACATAAAGACTGGTGTAGCTCTGGGGACGCACCCTCTCTTCGGTCCGGGAGCCGAGAAGATTGAGGGACAGGGCTGGGTCTTAACGCCGACGAACAGTAGGGAGAGGAAGCTTGCGAAAGAGATTGGAGGCTGGCTGGAGAAGAGGGGTGCGAGGGTGTACTCGATGTCCCCAAGGAAGCACGATCGATTAATGTCTTTAACTTTGGCATTTCCGCACTTCGTAGGCTTGGTTGCGTGCGACACGCTGACTAGATCTGGTAGGTTCCTGCAAGCGAAGAAGTTTGCGGGCTCGACCTATAAGCTGCTGCTGACGCTAGCTGAAGCCGTCGCTTCTGAGGACCCAAATCACTATGCAAGCATTCAGATGAACTTGCCTCAAGCTGAGGCGTTTCAAAAGTTATTCCTAGCAAGTTCCAGGGAATGGTTGGGCATCGTGGAGAAAAGAGATAAGTCGAGATTTGTCAGAAGGATGAAAGGTCTGAAAGATAGGCTGAAGAAGCTAGATCCAGACTACTCAGTCTCATACGAGGCGATGTACCAACTACTCAAGGAAACTGGTCTTTGACAGTGGCGCTGGTCTCTATAGGTGAACAACCTGCGCAGAAACAATATCCAATCAAACGCTACTCTCTTTGAATTGGGCAATTTATGGGATAGAAAGAAGCAACTGTGACCTCGGTTTGTCTGAGCCTTATACTTCTTTGTCGAACTAAAGCATCGCTTTGATCCATCCGCCGTCTACTTGTATAGCCGCGCCGGTTATGTAGCTAGCTCTTTCAGAAGCCAAGAAGACGACTAGATCAGCGATCTCTCGTGGTTGAGCTAGTCGCCCCAGTGGTATATCTTTGTGCCATCCCTGAACTACCTGTTCGTACGATACGCCAGTCCTCAAGCTCTGCGCTTTTGCCAGCTGTTCTGTTCGCGAGGTCCAAGTCCAACCGGGACAGACGGAGTTCACTAGAATGTTGTCTCGAGCCAGCTCGTTGGACAAGGTTTTTGAAAGTGCGAGAATCCCAGCTCGAAGGCTGTTGGATAAAACGAGGTCTTCAACAGGCTGTTTTGCTGCTATAGAGGTCATATTGATGATTCGTCCCCAATGGTGCTTCTGCATATGAGGGATAACCTCAAGGCACAGGAGTACTACGCTCATCAGAAGAGAGTCTGCCGCTTGACGCCAATCTTTTTCAGATATCTTCAGGAATGGAGCTGATGGTGGGCCTCCAGTGTTGTTGACGAGAACATCGATCCTATCGTATCTATTTTCAGTCTCCTTCACAAGCTTATGTAAGTCATCCCTTTTCGTGAGGTCTACCCTCAGAGCTAACACTTCAGCCCCAACAGAAGATTCTATCTCCTTAGCTGCCTCCTTCAACCTATCCTCCGTTCGGGCACATATCGTCAGCAGAGCGCCCTCTTGAGCTAGTCCTAAAGCTATGGCCTTGCCCAGACCGCTACTTGAGCCGGTGACTATGACCGCCCTTCCCTTTAAGCCTAAATCCGTCTCAAGCTCCTCCTATTTTCGAAGATAGCTGTCAGATCCATCCAGCCAGTCCTTTCTAATCGGGCTAAAGACATCGAGGTCTAGAGTGTCCTCAAGGGCGGTAGCGCTATGCTCCATATTGCCTGGAAGATGCAGGAGCTCCCCTTCTCTAACCACAATCTCACGTCCACTGACCCAGAACTTCAATGCACCCTTCAGAATGAACGTGATCTGCTCACTCTCATGCTTATGAGCCGTGACGAACGCACCTTTCTTCAAAGTTACGAGGGCCAGCATTTCATTCTTCCCGACGACAAGCTTTCGTGAGAGGAGATCTGTCAACTTCTCCTCAGGAATATCCTCCCATCGATAGAAACTCAACCCAAAAACCTCCTGAATACACCTTAACACTGAGCAAGTCGCTAAAGAATTTTACTACGGAATTTCAACGCCACCTCGAGCAATTCATTCTTCTCGAATCCAACAACTACCTGAGGGTCGTCTCAACACCTCTCCGTGCGAAGAGAATGCAGTGGCAAAGCTCAGCAAAGATGCCCTTATGGGTCGTGCTTGCAATCAGAAGAAGACATGTGAAGGGTTGAGTCTTGAAGGAAACGTGTTTGGAAGCCTTTTCTGGAAAAAAGAGACTGACATGAGGAACCGAGGACATTCATAGCATAGCCCAGGAGGTTTGGTAGATCCCGTGTTGAAGCGAAAGAGGCTCTTAGCACGTGGCGGATGTGACTTTCGATGTCTGGAACAGCTTATATCCGAAAACAGTATGAAGTTTCACTAGTCTCCGATGAGGAGCAAACTAGAGAAGTGGGAGGTTATCGATACTCTTTGACCGTTACTCCAGCCGAAATCTTCTGGATGGATGGAGAATTTGTAAGAAGCAGCGACGCAAAGGTCCCTGTGCTCTCTCACGCTCTCCACTATGGAACGGGCGTCTTCGAAGGAATAAGAGCCTACGCTCACTCTGAAAACGTCTATATCTTCAGACTTAAGGAACACATCGAGAGATTGAAGAATTCAGCAAAGATATGCTATGTCGACCTGAAGAATTCTGTAGAAGACCTCTGTTCAACAACCGTCGAATTGATAGCTAGGAATCAGATGCGATGTCAAACCTATATCAGGCCTATAGTCTTCAAAGGGTTTGGAGGCATAGATCTAAATCCCGTGAAAGTGCCTACACATGTGGCCATATGTCTATTCAAGTTTGAAAGCTACTTTGAGAAGAGCGGTCTAGACACTTGCGTATCCTCTTGGAGGAGGATATCTGATGTTTCAACTCCTCCAATGGCCAAGGCTTGCGGCCACTACCTAAACTCAGCAATTGCTAAGGCTGAAGCTTTTCTAAACGGCTACGATGAAGCGATACTTCTAGACTCAAACGGCTTTGTAAGCGAGGGAACCGGAGAAAACATCTTCATCGTTAAAGATGGAGAACTGGTTACGCCCCCTCCAACTGCATCGATTCTCAACGGGATAACCCGAGACACTGTTATGAAGCTGGCATCCGAGATGTGTGTGCAAGTGGTTGAGAGAAACATAGCAAGAGCCGAACTATATACATGCGATGAAGCATTCTTCACTGGAACCGCTGTCGAGATCATGCCGATCCTCACGATAGATAAACGTCAAATTGGAGATGGAAAAGTCGGCGCCTTGACAGGAAGGGTCAGAGCATTCTTCAGCAAAGTAACGTCAGGAAATGTCGAGAAATACAATAGTTGGCTGACACCTGTCTACACCAGCCCGGCCAAGGAAGCACGCAGTGACCCGGCTATCGCTACTTAGAGTAGCCGAAAGCATGCAGTCGTCCCCGTCTTGGAGAAGTTTAAAACGAGCGCTCAACGTATGAGGGAGCGGTTGCTTTGCGTTGTATGCTCCGGTCTCTACAGTTTGTCTGCTGACTCACTTGCGAATTCCGCTAGAAGCTGCTTCTGCCTCTGAGAGAGCTTCGTGGGTGTTCGAATAACCACTCTGACCAGTTCATCTCCCTTCCCGTATCCGTCAACTTCAAGTAGGCCTATTCCTCTCAGACGGAAGATTGTTCCGGTTTGAGTGCCAGCCGGTATCTTCATCTTCACTTTACTCTCCAAAGTCGGAACCTCTATCTCTGCACCCAAGGCTGCTTGAGCGAACCCCACTGGGACTTCGCAGAGGATGTCGCTTCCCTCTCTCTCAAAGACATTGTGAGGTTTCACGTGAACAACGACGTACAAATCTCCAGGTGGACCGCCGCGTACTCCAGCTTCCCCTTCTCCGCTGAGCCTGAGTGAGGTCCCCGTCTCTATGCCGGCTGGTATTCTTACGCTGATCTTCCTAGTCTTCTCGACATTTCCCGTTCCACGGCAGTTCTTGCAAGGTGACTCTATTGTGATCCCTTTTCCTCCGCATTTGTCGCACGGTTCTATCCTCACGAATCTGGCGAATCCGGATGATCGAACATGTTGGATTTGGCCCGTTCCGTTGCATCTTGAGCATTTCGTCGGCTGGGTTCCAAGCGCTGCTCCTGAACCGTTGCATTCGCTGCATCTCTCTGTTCTAGGGACTTCTATCTGTGTTTTCATTCCAGAGGCAACTTGCTCGAGTGTGATCTCCATATCGTATCTCAGATCGTTTCCTTTTTGAGGGCCGTAGGGTCTTCTCTCTCTTCTTCCGAGGAACATGTCGAATATGCTTTCGAATCCTCCGAAGCCGAAGCCGAGATCTCTGAAGATGCTCTCGAAGTCTGCGCCTCTGAATATGTCGTCTCTACTGTACCTTCCATCGATGCCTGCGTGGCCGAACCGGTCGTACTGCATCCTCTTCTCATCGTCTGAGAGAACAGCGTAAGCTTCAGAGATCTCCTTGAACTTCTCCTCAGCATCAGGCGACTTGTTGCGGTCCGGATGGTATTGGAGAGCACGCTTCCGGTAGGCGTCCTTGATCTCTTCTTTAGACGCGTCTCTGGATACGCCTAGAACCTCGTAGTAGTCTCTCTTCTCCATTGTGATTCGACCGGTTAGAAAGGATAGGAAGAAGAATCTGGCTTACTTCTTCTCTTCATCCTCCACTTTATAGTCTGCGTCGACAACCTTCCCTTTCTCTTCGCTCGGAGGCTTCTCTTCTTTCTTCTCTTCAGGCTTCTCTTTCGCGTATTGTTGAGCTGCTTGTTGATAGATCACTGTGCCGACTTCTTGAAGAACCTTCGCTAATTCATCGTTTTTCTGCTTGATCTTGGCGAATTCCTTGCCTTTGAGGGCTTCCCGTACCTCGCCTATAGCCTTCTCAATCTTCTCAATATCGGTCTTGCTGAGCTTCGTCTCGAAATCCTTCTTCGTCTTCTCAGCTGTGTAGATCATGGATTCAGCGTTGTTCCGAATCTCCGCCTCCTCCTTCCTTATCCTGTCTTGCTCAGCGAACTGCTCAGCCTCTTTGATCATCTTGTTCTTCTGTTCCTCCGGCAGCTTCGTAGATGCTGTTATCGTTATCTTCTGCTCATTTCCGGAAGCGAGATCTTTCGCAGATACATTCATGATGCCGTTCGCGTCTATGTCGAAGGTCACCTCGATTTGAGGAACACCTCTAGGCGCTGGCGGTATACCTGTCAGGTTGAACATACCGAGGGATACATTGTCAGCAGCCATCGGGCGCTCACCCTGAAGCACGTGGATCGTCACGGTTGTTTGGAAGTCTGCAGCTGTTGTGAAGACTTGGCTCTTCCGTGTCGGTATCGTCGTGTTTCTCTCTATAAGCTTCGTATGTATGCCCCCTAGAGTCTCAACTCCGAGGGAGAGAGGGGTTACATCCAAGAGAAGTATGTCTTTGACTTCGCCTGCTAGGACGCCGGCTTGGATTGCAGCTCCAACAGCGACGCACTCCATTGGGTCTACTCCTCGTTCAGCCTGCTTGCCCATGGTATCTTCTACGAACTTTCTAACTAGAGGCATCCGGGTTTGGCCGCCGATCAGTATGATCTTGTCTATATCCTTCGGCTCCAGCTTCGCATCTGCGATAACCCTCATTATGGGTTCCGATACGCGCTCGACGATGGACAGTGACAACTCCTCGAGTTTAGCTCTAGTAAGGGTTATGTGCAGGTGCTTAGGTCCTGTAGCATCTGAAGCTATGAAAGGCAGGTCTACGTCCGTTGTTACAAGTGTTGAAAGCTCTATCTTCGCCTTCTCAGCAGCTTCCTTCAAACGCATCATAGCCATCTTGTCGCTTCGAAGGTCTATCCCGGTCTGTTTCAGGAACTCGTTAGCTAGGTACTCCATAACAACGTTATCTATGTCTGCGCCTCCTGTCTTGGTGTCGCCGCTTGTCGCAAGAACCTCGAAGACGCCTTTCCCGAAGTCCATCACGGTTACGTCGTGTGTTCCTCCTCCGAAACTGAAGACTAGTATCTTCTGCTCCTTATCCAGCTTGTCTATTCCATATGCGAGAGATGCAGCGGTCGGCTCGTTTATGATCCTGACGACTTGCAGTCCAGCTATCTCACCTGCGTCTTTCGTAGCTTGCCTTTGATTGTCGTTGAAGTGTGCTGGAACGGTTATGACAGCCTTCTCAACCTTCTCGCCCAAGAAGGTTTCAGCGTCTCTCTTTATCTTCTGAAGTACGAAGGCTGAGATCTGTTGAGGAGTATACTCCTTGCCGAAGACTCTCACCCCGTAGTCGGTTCCCATCTTACGCTTTATCTCGAATATGGTTCCTTCAGGATTCGCTGTTGCCTGCCGTTTCGCAGGTTCACCGACCAACAGTTGACCATCCTTGGTGAAGGCTACAACCGAGGGGAACATCTTGCCCGCGATCGTTGGGCCTTCAGCACTCGGTACAACCGTTGGCCTTCCAGCCTCAACTAGAGCTGCAGCTGAGTTAGTTGTTCCTAAATCTATACCAAGTATCTTAGGCATGACGACTCTACACCTCTCTTCTACTTAGCTTGTTCATCTTGAGTTGATACTGCACGTCTCTTAGCAACTTCAACCACGCTTGGCCTAATCACTTTACCGTTGAGTGAGTATCCTTTCCGTAACACCCGAACAATAATGTTTTCGGGACACTGATCCGTCTCAACCGTTGAGACAGCCTCATGAAGTTCAGGATCCAAAGGCTTACCAACAGCCTCAATCTGGCTCAACCCTTCTTCAGCTAGAGCGGCTTGAAACTGTTTCAGAACCATCTCTACACCACTTACTAGAACCTCTTTATCACTTGAGCTCTTGCCAGCCTCAACGGCACGCTCCAGATCGTCGACTACACTTAGCAACTTCATGATCAACTCTTCATTGCCACGTTTGAGAAGTTCCTCCCGCTCCCTCTCGACCCTCTTCTGATAGTTCTCGAAATCCGCTTGCAGATACTTCAGTCGATTCAAGTACTCGTCAGCCTTGGCTTTCTCTTGCTCAAGAGCCTCCTTAAGCTTCCCAGCCTCGAAGAATCGAAGCCTTGTCAGTCCTCGCTCAATCGGAGCATCAGATGACTTGCCAGATGAGGTTGAACCTGTCAAACATGTTTCACTCTAGCCAACATTTCCTCGTGCTCAGTAAGTAAATCGGCAAAAAACAGAGAGATAAATACTTTTTCCAACGCGTCTTTCAGCCTCGGTCTAAGCTATATTCCATATTCTATCTGCTGTTTCATCACCTATCTCCCTCGACTGCTCTTGCTGGAAGATAGTCTCCGTATCGCAACCCAAACAAGGACTAAAGATTAGAGAGCGAAGTTAAGCTTCGGGTGAAATCGCCTAGGCGAGAGAATCTATATAGAAAGAGTCATTTGAAGGTCAGTTCTCAGTTCCTCTATTTATAGTGTTATAGTCTACATTTTAGCTACGATGTTGGCTCCGCTATAGCTCTCGCCACTTGTTTTATGAGGCCGCTTTTTTCTGCGTTCCATATTTCTATTCCTATAATCTTTCCTTTCTCATCGAGTTCAAGATGGACATCTGGGTCTGCTTCAATTACTTCGTAGCTTGGGCCTTCCTTGAAGAGCATGTAGAATATGTCTGCTGACTTGTCGTACCATGCTCTTACTTTACCCTTTTCCATGCCCCTCTCACCGTCTTGGATTTTATGAGCCTGTCAAGTCTAGTGGTGTAATAGAGTGTTATAATCTTAACTACTCCAGCCTCCTCCCTGTAGGCGAGTATGATATATTTGTCGTTGATCTTTTTCACGGCTATTATGGTTTCATGTTCGACGTCTTCGTAGAGCTCATCTGAAGTTTTCAACGTTTGATATATGTGCGACATGTTTACACCTCTTCTGTGCGCCTTTTCCAATGCGTGATGGCTGAACTGTATAGTCATGTCCGCATGAACTCCTCTAGTTTCTTAGTTTGATAAGGTGATAATGCACGAAGGCTTTAGGCATTATTGACCGTTCCTCTTGTCGATTGCTTCTCAGTTTTCTATTGCGGCCCTCTTAGAGAGAAAGCCTTCGAGAATAGCTCTTGATCGAGAGGAGAGAGGAGATTTGCATAGGGCATCACTATTTCCTATCGTTAGTTTATTAATGTTGGAGTGGCCGCTATGATCTTGAGGAAGACTTTTGGGTTCTAAGGCTGGTAGGCAGAGAGAATTTGACGCGACTTTCCTAGATGTAGTTGACAACTGTTTGAGGCAGGTCTTCGGGGAGAAGACCGGCGTCAGAAGATTCAAGATGGCTACCGGTGAGATAAGAGAGTATCCGGTTGGCGAAGCTTACATAGAGATTGAAGGCCTCGGCGCAACCTCTCTCGTCGTCTTCGAACCTGAAGAGGCAACATTCCTCCTTTGAGTGACGAGCTTGGAACTTCTAGGTCTCCAAGTAGACCCCTTGACAGGAAGGTTGAAACCCCTCGAACTACTTCTGCTGTGAAAAGGAAACATCCGATTAGAACGCAGACATAAACGTCGTGTCCCGTTTCTCTGCAAAACCATTGAGTCGAATGGCAACAGTTGACTTGGCCCACAGTCATTCATAATTGGAGCAAACCACTGGCTTTCAATCCTGTTCCTGTCAACGGAATAACCACTTTCGTCGCTTCATCGATCTTGCCTTCTCTCCTCCAACGTTTCCATGCCGCGTGCGCAGTTGCTGAGCTAGGTTCCACATAGAAGCCCAGTTGAGCAAGCTCTTTAACCGATTCGAGAATCTCATCGTCTTCAGCAACTTCACAATCCCCATTCCATCTTCTAAGCAGTTCCAGCATCTCATCTTTGCGCGTCGGCTCCGTGCTTATTAGAGCGTCCGCCACGGTGTCAAGCCTTTCAGGCGGGCTGTAACTCAAGCCCTTAAAAGCATGGTATATCGGCGAGACCTGGAGCGACTGTACGGCAACGATCTTCGGTATCGACTCGATGGCATCCGATTCAACTAGATGTATGAAGCCTTTGTATAGGCCTATCAAGAGGCTTCCTGCTGAGGTTGGGCAGAAGACTACGTCAGGCGGCTTCCATCTCAAGGATTCCGCGATCTCGTATGCCAGAGTCTTCGTTCCCTCGGTGAAATAGGGGTTCCAGATGTGGCTTGCGTAGAACGCGTTCTCAGCTTCAGCTTCAGTCACGCGTGATAGATCCCTCCTCGTTCCGACGACCTTTCTAACCTTTGCGCCGTAAGCCTCGATCTGAGCTAACTTCAATGCTTGCACTCTTTCTGGCACGAAGATCTCGCATTCAAGGCCTGCGCGGGCGCAGTAAGCTGCTATTGAAGCACCAGCGTTGCCAGAGGAATCTTCGATAGCTTTCTTGAAGCCTAAGCGTTTAGCCACTCCGATCGCATAAGAGATGAGAACTGTTGAACCTCTATCCTTGAATGAACCTGTCGGGTTGACATACTCCAGCTTCACGAGAACGTTCGGTTCTTCACGCTCAAGGTGAAGTAGAGGCGTTCCTCCCTCACCTATGCTTGTGAGATCCGTCTCAGGGATCTCTGGAAGGTGTACTCCGTATCGCCAGACGCTCCTTTCTTCTCCACGGATAAGCTTTCTGTCAAATCGCTTCTCCTGTTTCGATTCGAAGGCGCCTCCGCAAAGGCACTTCCATTCACTTTCATTCTGTCTAGGTCTTCCGCATCTTATACAGTAGATCTCGAACAATTCTGTAGTCTACCCAATCGGAGAATTGGACAACCATGCTTTTATCGTCTTCCTACTTCGGTTCTCCAGTAGTCCTAAAAGATATGTTTTGGGAAAAGTAGAATTTGATATCTTTTCTACGGGAGACAGATTTTTTAAGAACAACTTGTACCAGAACAAGTTACTTGTTCCACGGCAAGCCTTTTTGCGGTTTGGCGCCGGGAGAGGGATTTGAACCCTCGCGGCCCATGAAGGGCCACAGGCTAACTCTCAGCAGACTCAAGGCCTGCGCCAATAGACCTCCATTCTACGAGGAGTTAGTCCACTCGGCCCACGGGATGAAGGATACATGCCCTTCCATAATCCCGGCAGTTGTTCCCGGCACCAGTCAACAGCTTATTCGATCGAGCCCATCTTAAAATGTTTACTCGCTAGGCTAGGGAATACATTAGGAGGAACTGAAGGCGAGGGCAGGTCTACGCTTTTATGCATCTCTCCAAGATGCCTGCAGTCTTCAATCTTTGAATAGTCTCGTCATACTTCTCCTTGCTGGAAAGGAGTTCGTTAAGCATCGCCTCTTGAACATGCGCTCCAGCTTTCACTTTGACATCGAACTCCCGATTGAACTTGTTCTCAAGGGAATACTTGATCAAGACGCCTATGATCCCGCCCATAGGGCAGTAAGGTGTGGTCGGGGTAAACTCGATTCTAATCTTATCGCGGTCAAAAAAGACATCCTTCTCTTCAACTATCTTTAATTCCACAACAGATAGAGGATACTCAGGATCGAATACTTTCTTTAACGCTTCAAGAATCTCGGTCTTCTCCATTCAGCAAACCTCATACTTGAAACGGTTCCATATACCGTATAGACTTGCAGTATATCAACATGCTTCCGACTAAAACTTAACAAACAAGAAGAGAAGAAAAAAGAGATTGGACCATAAATGAAGCGTTACGAATTCCTAGAACATGTAAGCGACGCATATATAGCTGCATATGGGAAGACTCTGGAAGAAGCCTTCCAGAACGCAGCAGAAGCGATGTTCCAAACGATGATAGAGACAAGAACAGTGGCACTCACACTGGAAGAGACAGTGACAGCTGAAGGCCGTGATCGAGAGGCACTACTCTACAACTGGCTAGAGACCCTTCTTCTCAAATTCGATATGGAGAGTAAAGTGTACAGCAAATTCGAAGTGGAAAAGATAAAAAAGAGGAATAGCGAGTTCGCATTGAAAGCAACGATCCGAGGCGAGCCCTACAATGCCGACAAGCATAGACCGAAAGTAGAGGTGAAAGCAGTTACATATCATCAAATGGAGATTAAAGAGAAGAAGAGAGGCTACGAGCTTAAGTTCATTCTTGACCTGTGAGCATAAACCTTATCGAAAACAATGAGCTAACAAGACGCAGAGAGACCTTGCCGACGCCACAAGATCAGCTGCTAGACTTCATCCTGAATAGATATCTAGTCTACGCCGCGATCGGCCTAGTACTCATATACGCTCTAAGACGAGTTGTAATCTACCTTAAAAGAAAAACCAAGATGAGAACAGAGATCTTCTTAACAGATCCAGAAGCGTTCTTCAACCTAGGTCTGAATGAAAAGAAGCTCACTGAATTAGAAAACCGATCTCCTTAACCAGTACCTCAGGGGCAATATTTCTCTTGCCAAGCTTCCGCAATTGAACAAAACCGAGCCTCTCTAGGACCTTCAAGTCGCCATAAACGTTCTTCACACTGCGCTTGACGCTTCTCGCAAGTTCATTGATAGATTCAACCCTCGAAGATGCGACAGCGGCGAGAAGCTCAACCCTCTTGTGTGTCAAGAGCCTCTCAAAATCCTTGTCGCGCAAGTCCATAACTTCATCAGAAGCATAGTCTAGCTCACCGCTCTCCACATAGCCCTCGTAAGCGTGGACGAGATCAGCCCATTCAACATATTCACCGAACAGTCCCGAGTCCAATCTTCCCTCAGTGAACCTCTTCTCAAACTTGAGGAATGAAGTTCCGAGCCGCGACTCAAACTCCTCCATCCGCTTAACGACTTCATCTAAGCCTAAACGCTTAACGACTCTAAGAAGCATGAACACGCCGCCGATATCTATTGGTTTCCAAACCAATGAAACTTAAATCATAAACCTCACACTAATACCTTCCGGTCAAGAGGCGTAACAAAAGATGAGCGAAGAAGAAAGAATCAGAGGAAGCTCAGAAAGAGTCCCGATCAAACGAATAGACAAATACATCTGGGAGATCCCGAGAGGCTATAAAGCAGGGATGCGCGTACCAGGCAGAATCTACGCGGACGAAACGCTCCTCGAGAAGATGAAGTCGGATCTAACGATTGAACAATGCGCAAACGTAGCGCATCTACCCGGCATATACAAATGGTCGATAACACTACCGGACGGACATGAAGGATACGGCTTCCCAATAGGAGGAGTAGCCGCCACAGACTACGAACAAGGAGTCCTAAGCCCAGGAGGCGTCGGATATGATATCAATTGCGGAGTCCGTCTACTGAAGACGACCCTCAAGGAAGAGGATGTCCGCCCTGTTCTATCGAGACTTCTTGATACACTATTCAATTTGATCCCTTCAGGTCTGGGAAGCCGAGGCCAAATAAGAGTCAGCCAGATCGAGCTTGACAAGGTGGTTTCAGATGGGGTTGAATGGGCGATCTCTAGAGGCTATGGATGGTCAGAGGATTCAGAGACATGCGAAGAGAACGGATGTATGGAAGAAGCGGATCCATCCAAGGTGTCTTCAACAGCCAAGAATAGGGGTTCACCGCAACTGGGAAGCCTTGGAAGCGGAAACCACTTCCTAGAGATAGAGAAAGTAAACAAGATCTTCAACCCAGTTGCAGCGAAACGTTTCGGAATCGAATACGAAGGGCAAGTATTGGTATTTATTCACACAGGGAGCAGAGGCTTCGGACATCAAGTCTGCAGCGACTACCTGAGAGTTATGGAGAAGGCTGTTCACAAGTACAATATTGCGCTTCCTGACCGTGAACTTGCATGTGCACCGACGAACAGTATAGAGGCAGAGGACTACTTCCCGGCAATGGCAGCGGCATGCAACTACGCATGGGCGAACAGACAGATGATAACGCATTGGACTCGCCAAGCTTTCGAGAAGATCTACGGACGTTCAGCAGACTCACTTGGACTGAACCTCATATACGATGTTGCTCACAACATCGCGAAGGTTGAGGAACATGAAGTGGATGGAGGAAGAAGAAAAGTCTATATCCACAGAAAAGGTGCAACAAGAGCCTTCCCTCCAGGCCATTCAGCGGTCCCAGCGGAATATAGAGAAATAGGGCAGCCCGTACTCATTCCGGGTAGTATGGGAACGAGTTCATGGGTTCTCGTAGGAACACCGAGAGCGATGGAGATAAGCTTCGGCTCGACAGCACACGGTGCAGGACGGTATCTCAGTAGGGCCGCTGCAAAGAGAAGATTCTGGGGGAGCGATGTGAAGCGCGAACTCGAGCAGAGAGGAATCTCGGTTCGAGCTGCAAGCATGGCAGTCGTTAGTGAAGAAGCTCCCGGTGCATACAAGGATGTTGATCGTGTTGCGGAAGTCAGCCATGAACTTGGGATCGCCACGAAAGTAGCTCGCCTACTTCCAATCGGTGTGAGTAAAGGATGATCAAAGGTTAAAGTTGTCTGACTCTCTTCTATAGCCTGACCTTGAATCTCAATCTTCCGTCTATTCTTTTCTTCAGTTTCTCAATCGATTTGATAGGTGTAGGATCGAAACCTCTAGCGACCGCCAGATAGAACGATACAAAGTCTCCAAAATAGACGCCTGAGAGCAGTCGCCCCAGCTTGGTCTCTCCTTCAAGCAGAACCTCCTTAACTTCGGAAAAGCCAGCTTCATTCAAAATCTTCTTCATCTCTTCAAATCTAATGCGTTCACTCTTACTCTCTTCGGTATCTCTAATGAAGACTATTGAGAAAGGTATACCTGCCTCCTCAGCGACGTTAAGTCGCTTCCAACCCTCAATCTCATTGTGAACAGCTTCTGGAAGAAGCTCAAACTTTGAGGGAACCTTACTATTCTCATTGAATTGATTCTTCACCCTCCTCGCAACCCCACTTACGCGTGCGGAGGAATATATTACCGGAAACTTTCCTAAGAGATCGACAGCGAATTGTTTCGCTCTATTATTCTGAAGAGGATTCTCCGTCCGGATATCTCTTCTCTTTTCGCTTAGCTGGCGTGAGGCAAGCTTGATTTCTCCTTGAATACTCTTGATCAATCCACTTCTCCAAAGAATATGTGCGGTGGACGTGAGCAAGTGTGGCAGAGCAGCCCGGGGGACGAGTCCAGACTGTACTTTAACAGTCGGAACGCCCAACCTCTTGCTTATCCTCGCTAATTGACCTCCAGACGTCACTGAGAAGACTTTGCATCTTCTTTCATAGGCTTCTACAACTTGACTCAATGTTTCTTGAGTATTGCCTGAGTAGCTGGCAGCTATCACGAGAGTTCTGCGATCAGCATATGACGGTAGAGTGGAATCCCTGCATATCTCCATTGGAATCGCCATTCGGTCTTCAATCCAGTTTCGAATCAAGTCGCCTTGAATCGCTGATCCTCCAACCGCAGCTATCACAATATTATTTATCTTCCTTCCATTGATCTTCCGAATCTTGGATTGCTCAACAGCACTCAAAGCTTCCAACAGTTGTTCAGGAAAGGCCTCTATTACTCTCAGCATATTCGACTTGTCTATGCTGTGAATATAGTCCAAATCATCTAATATTGTCATTAGTCTCTCGAGTATCACTACTCGGCATATATCCATGTAAAGCTTATCAACTGAGAATAACATGTGACGCTGAGAGAGAATCTTGTATTTGCGTATGCTTGGTGAAAGAGTTGGCAGAGTATCCGCCTCGTAGATCTAAAAGCACCTGCGTGGCTATTCCTGCCTCTCTGGTCGCGGATACGCCTCACCTCAGGGAAAAGACGTACAAGATAGGTCTCGTCGGAAGAGCTTGCGCCATGTTCAGAGTTGAGAACATCCTAATCTACCCAGACATGCCTCAAATCAATCAGGCAAGAGACGCGAAACTGATATCCGCAATCTTGACCTACATGGAGACCCCTCAATACCTACGCAAACACTTGATCAAACTTGAACCTAATCTTCGGTATGCTGGAATACTCCCACCGATTAGGACTCCCCATCACCCATTGCAAAAACCTGCATCGCAGCTGAAAACTGGAGAGATTCGCGATGGAGTCGTAGTTGAGACTGGTAGAGATACCTCGCTAGTCTACTTAGGAATAGACAAGTTAGCAACCGTTCCGACGAAGCTTTCAAGGGGATCGAGAGTTACTGTCAGAGTCGAGAAGATTCAGGGTAAGATTGAGAGCGCAATTGTTCCTAAACAAGAGATAAGCATATATTGGGGGTACAGTGTTAGTGTTTCGAATCTTCGACTTGGAGAGACGATAAAAGAAGGAAGATTCGATCTGGTGATCGCCACATCAAGATATGGAAGAGATATTGGCGAGTTGCTGCAAGAATTGAAGAAGGCTTGGATCGACTCGACGAATGCGTTGATCGCGTTCGGTGCTCCTAAAAAAGGGTTACGAGAGATACTAGCTCAAGAGGATCTCAAGATAGAGGATGTGGCGGACTTCAATCTTAACACCGTTCCAGTCCAAGCTGTGGAGACAGTGCGGACTGAAGAAGCAGTTCTCGCGTCACTAGCGATAATCAACCTTCTCGACTGAAGGTGTAGAGGCATGGGTCGTAGAAAGAAACACGCTCCCAAACGCGGTTCGCTCGCCTATCTTCCAAAGGTACGGGCAAAACGTATGGTAGCGAGGATCAGAGAATGGCCAACTTTTGAAGGGAAGCCGACGCTTCTAGCCTTTGCTGGTTATAAAGCTGGGATGACCCATGTCGTCGCGCTAGACAATGAGCAAGGCTCACTCACCTACGGGAAGGAAATCGCAATTCCTGTCACAGTCGTTGAAACTCCTCCAATGATCGCTTGCGGGATTAGAGCGTACATGAATTTTGGAGGAGCTCTTCAAACCTTAACGGAGGCTTGGATGGAGAATCCTCCGAAGGATTTGGATAGACTTTTTACAATTCCTGAGAAGTTCAAGACAGAAGAGTCGTTGAAAAGGATCGGAGACTCCCTAAGCAAGGTTGCTGAGTTTCGTATGCTACTTGCGACACAACCTAGATTGACAGGATCTGGAAAGAAGAAGCCGGAGCTCGTCGAGGTTAAGGTGGGAGGAGGAACCATCAAGGAACAGTTTGATTACGCAAAGACTATCCTAGGGAAGGAAGTTGGGTTCTCCGATGCCTTTCAAGAGGGCCATTGGGTAGACGTTGCAGCAGTGACGAAAGGCAAGGGGATACAGGGACCTGTTAAACGTTGGGGAGTTCGAATTCTATCTCACAAGTCTAGGAAAACCCATAGAGGCGTAGGGTCGATTGGTGCTTGGACCCCTCACTACGTCATGTACTCTGTGCCTAGAGCAGGCCAGACCGGTCTCTTTCAACGAACTGAATATAACAAGCAGATTATGAAGATCGGCGAGAGCGGAGTTGAGGCGACGCCTAAAGGCGGTTTCATCCGGTATGGAGTTGTCAACAGCCACTATGCTATGCTAAAAGGAAGCGTTCCAGGCCCGACGAAACGTTTGATAACCATCCGCCGCGCGTTGAGAGGCGCTCGTCTACCTACCGCGGTTCCAGCGATCCAATACACAAGCCTAGAATCCAGTCAAGCAGACTGAATGGGAGATCGATAAGTTGAAGGAACGATCTATTGATGTTTATGGCTTAGACGGAAAACCTGCAAGTAGCATTCAACTTCCCGCAATCTTCATGACAGATCTTCGACCCGACCTCATAAGACGAGCGGTAGTGGCTATTCAATCCCATAGGCTCCAGCCCAAAGGTAGAAACCCTATGGCTGGTAAGAGAACCTCAGCAGAATCCTTCGGCGTAGGAAGAGATCTCGCTCGGGTCCCTCGCGTAAAAGGGGAGCGATATCCAAGGGCCGGCAGCGCGGCTTTCGCTCCAAGCGCGGTCGGAGGAAGGCAGACCCATCCAACTACCCCTGCAAGAGTTCTGGAGAAGAAGATAAACAAGAAGGAACGACGGCGAGCCCTAGCGTCAGCAATAGCAGCCACAGGGGTGAAAGAGATCGTAGCAGCAAGAGGGCATATCGTCGAAGGCGTCCCAACCTTTCCGTTCGTGGTTTCAGACGAGATTCAAAGCGTCGGTTCAACTGGATCTGCCAAGAGTATCCTGACCTCTCTAGGTATGTGGTCTGACATCGATAGAGCGAAAGCGAGAACGAAGGCGCGATCCGGGAAAAGTAAAGCTCGCGGAAGAGCGAAAAGGCATGGGGTAGGTCCTTTGATCGTTGTCAACGAAGACAAAGGCATCGTGAGAGCTGTTAGAAATCTAGTCGGCGTCAACGTTGTTCAAGTCAAGAATCTCAATGTTGAGAATCTTGCGCCAGGCACCCATCCTGGAAGACTTACGGTCTGGACAGAATCAGCATTGCGCCAACTCGACCAACTTTTCGGTAGAGGAGACTGACCCGTCATGGTGAAACCCGATTCTCACAACGTTGTCCTCTACCCTTTGATTTCAGAGGACGCAGTCACTCTTATTGAGGCTGAGAATAAATTGACTTTCATCGTTAACCTCAAAGCAGGAAAGAATGATGTGAAAAGGGCTGTGGAGGAGCTCTATGAGGTCAAGGTCGCTGAAGTGAATATGCTGGTCACGCCGGAAGGTACAAAGAAAGCTTACGTCAAGTTGGAACCCGAATTCAAGGCGGCTGACCTCGCGGTAAAGCTTGGAATTTTCTAGGAGCTTGTGACTCTTGGGAAAGAAGATTCTGGTTCAAAGAAGAGGCAGAGGCGGAGCGGTCTTCAGAGCTCCAACCCATAAGAGGATAGCTGACGTATCATACCCGCCTTTGACGACAACTGCTACTGTAAGAGGCGTAGTCAGAGAAATCATACATGAACCCGCTAGAGGAACTCCTCTAGCCTCAGTGAGGTTCGAGGACGGAAAACAAACGTATCTTACCGCGCCCGAGGGATTGACAGTGGATCAGAGCATAACCTTGGGACCTTCCCCCAATCTGGAGATCGGGAACATAATGCCTCTCGGTACAATCCCTGAAGGAACCATGATCTGCAATATCGAAGCCAAGCCTGGCGACGGGGGGAAGATAGCTAGGGCCTCTGGAACATACGCAACGGTGGTCGCGCATACCTCCATGGGCACAGAAGTCAGACTCCCCTCAGGAAAGTCTGTGTACTTGAATGACGGATGCCGCGCGATGATCGGTGTGATTGCTAGCGCCGGCAGAGCTGAGAAACCTTTCCTTAAAGCAGGCAGCCGACTGATGCTCATGACCAGTAGAGGTAGAAAATGGCCTAGAGTCAAGGGTGTAGCCATGGTAGCTGCATCTCACCCGCATGGGGGAGGCAAGCATAAGCACGCAGGAAAACCGACAACCGTCTCCAGAGACACCCCTCCAGGAAGAAAGGTAGGGTTGATTGCAGCGAGACAGTCTGGACGAGCCAAGAGAAGGACAGCATGACTTGAGGTGCGACGGGTAAAGTTTAACTAGCGAGAATGTATCCAGAATTCGGCGGAGTAGAGGGCAACAGAAATGCCGAGAGAATTCACCTATAGAGGCTACAGTTGTACACAGCTTCAACAGATGTCTATGGACGAGTTCATTCGCTTGCTTCCCTCAAGACAGAGAAGATCACTCCTCAAAGGTTTGACCAACGGTCAGCGGATTCTGCTCAAAGAGATGAAGGAAGCAAAGAGAGCGACGGAAAAGGGTAAGAAGATTCCTATAAAGACTCATTGCAGAGACATGATTATTCTCCCTGAAATGATTGGACTAACTTTACTCGTTCACAATGGCAAAGAGTTCTCATCTGTTGAGATAAAGCCTGAAATGATCGGGCATTACTTAGGCGAATTCGCCTCCTCCATCAAGAAAGTCGTCCACGGAACCCCAGGCATCGGAGCCTCAAGAAGCTCGATGTATGTCCCCTTGAAGTAAATAGAGGTTCGCTGCTACTACAGCACAGAGCTTGAGGGGGAACCTTAAGGAATCTTCCTTCTAGCCAAAGCATATACCGCTAGCGCAGATACGATCGATAATAAGAGCGCCACGCCCGCTAGAGTGGATTGCATAGAATCTGGAAAGAGAACGTATTCCATCCTCTCCGCTGCCTTAAGTGGAGTGGCTTCTGGCCCATATGAAGGTGAAGCCATCGGGGTTATCAACAAGCCTAGAGAAGTCATCAGAATCGCTATGACGAATCCGAGAAGCACGTGAAACAGTTCTCTCCGCATCTTCTAGGCTCCCCCTATTCCTCTCTCTAGCTGCTTCTCCAACTTAATTCTAAGGCTTAGAACGATCTGTTCAAGGCTTAGAACAGTTTGTCTTTCCATATTCGAATCGCCTCATACCATGAAATCAGACCCGCGGAGAGACCGAAGACGATCGCCATCACGTTTGGGAGTGTGAAACTCAAAAATGACTCAACAACGTAGAACACTAGAGCTGTCGTAAAGTAGACTGCATAGAACAAGTATCTGGGCAATACAAGTTTCCCGAAACGAAAGAACAAGCGAAGCGTTCCCACCTTGACCTGTTCGACTATATTGTACTGACCGTACTCATCCTTCTTCACAAGGCCGAGTTCACGAAGTTTCTCAAGATGATGGAGCGCAGTGCTCGGACTCGATAATCCTACAGCCCTCTGCATTTCTCTGACCCCGACAGGGCGATTGGACTTGAATAGATGCCAATAGATACGTAACGTGGTTCCATGCAGCTCAGCCTCAGCCTTCTTAAACTCTTCATCGCTCAACGACATTCAAGGATCCCTCTTGAACTTGAGACATCATACATTGACTCGCACTGAATAGAAATCAATTGCGTTCGACTCAATCAAAATCTTTTTTATTCACAAGCGTTTTGTAACTAGCAACATAGCATTCAGTGAACGGTGGAAAAGATGCCTCAATGGGGCTACTCGATCAAAGGCTTAGATCCCGATAGAAGTGTGAAGTGCGCAGGACGTGAGTTGAGAATATCTCCTAAGGCAGCTACGGAGATTTGCAGAGCGATCAAAGGGATGAAGATAGAGGAGGCTAGGAAGCTTCTTGAAGACGTTATCAGTCGAAAAAGGGCGATCCCATATAAACGATACAAGAAGGAAGTCCCTCACAGAAGCCTCCAAGAAAGATGGTACGCCGGCAGATACCCAGTGAAGGCTGCGGAAAGAATCCTAAGGCTGCTCGAGGAGTTGGAAGCAAATGCAGAGTACAAAGGCCTAGACCTAGAAAAACTGAGAATAATCCACGCAGCTTCCCAGAGAGGGATCAAGACAAGGAAATACATTCCGAGAGCATTCGGAAGGTCGTCACCTTACTTCAACATTCAAACCCATATTGAATTGGTCGGGTACGAGACCGAGTAGGATCTGGAAGCTCCATTTTATTTTGAAACGCCCAATGTGAATCTCTTCTTTAGAATACGTTGTCTGCGCTTTCAGTTCAGGAAACGCCGAAGTGAAGAGATAGAATTATATAATGGGCTCAAGATTCCAATTTAGCACTCCGAAGTCTGAGTGGAAGAATAGTATGCTTTCACTGTTGGCGTCGAAGTTTTTCTGTCATGTGATTACGCTAGTTTCTACTGTTTTTTGAAGGGAACTTGAATGTCTGTTCGCAAGTATTTTATCGACGACAGCTCGAAGAAGACTCAGATCGACGAGTTTCTGGCTGAAGAATTGAAGAAAGCGGGTTATAGCCGTGTTGAATTGACGAAGACTCCGCTTGGGACTAGGGTTGTTGTTTACGCGGCGAAGCCTGGAATGGTTATCGGTCGGCGAGGTCAAAGCATTAGAGACTTGACTCGGGTTTTCGAAGAGAAATTCAAGATAGAGAACCCTCAGATCTCTGTGGCAGCCATAGAGATCCCTGAGCTTGACGCGAAGGTTGTTGCTTCTCAAGTTGCGATGGCTCTTCAGAGAGGCGTTCATTTTAGGAGGGCTGCGTATTGGGCTGTTCAGAGAGTTATTAACGCCGGTGCTTTAGGCGTTGAAATAACGATCCGTGGCAAGTTGTCCACAGAAAGGGCAAGGTGCGAGAGGTTTAGGTCAGGTTATTTCCCGAGGGTCGGGGATCCGATCCAGAAGCAGTTGAAGCAAGCCGTGGTCTTTACGCAATTGAAGCCCGGCCTGTTTGGAGTGAATGTGAAGATTCTTCCGCCGGACGCTGAATTTCCAGATCAACCCTCGATTAAAGAGGGAAGGGTTACTGAGGCTGAGGCTTCTGAAGAGACGGAGGAGATCGAGGTTGCCGATACTAAGGAAGCGTGAGATAAGGCAGATGATGCCTGAAGAGAGGAAGAAGAAGTTGAACGAGCTTCGAACAGAGCTTGTTCACTTAAGGACGACAGTCGCCGCAGGAGGTACGATCGAAAATCCGGCGAGGATACATGAGATACGGAGAACAATAGCAAGAATCCTTACAATCGAGAATGAACAGAAGAAGAAAGAGGCCTCTGAGAAATGAATCCGATAACGCCTGAAAATGTATTGAAACACGAGATCATAGGACTGGATACGAGAGTTTCCGGAGGTACGAACAAGCAGCTCGTTGGGTTGAAGGGAAAGATCATAGACGAGACGAGGAACACAATCACGATTTTCGACGGGAAATACAAGCGGATTGTGCCAAAGGATGTAGCGATCCTGCGAATTCGCCTCCCTGACGGAATCTGGGTGGAAGTCAATGGGAAGAAGCTTGTTGGGAGGCCTGAAGACAGAGTGAAGATGAGGTTGAGGGGATGGTAGTTCGTAACATAGGGATCGAAGTCAAGGTTCCTAGAAAGAGCTGCGACGACCGACACTGCCCTTTTCACGGGGTTCTACCTGTAAGAGGGAAAGTGTTGGAAGGAACTGTGTCGAGCAGCAAGATGACTAGAGCTGTTACTGTTGAGAGAGACTACCTCCATTACGTGAAGAAGTATATGCGGTATGAAAGAAGGAGGAGCAACATAATGGCGCATAATCCTCCCTGCATAGATGCGAAGGAAGGGGACAAAGTGAAAATCATGGAGTGTAGACCCCTCAGCAAAGCGATAGCTTTCGTCGTAGTTGAGAAGACTGGGAAAGAGGAGTGAAGACCGTAAAAGAGTTGATTTAATATGCCTGCTCCTAGAACTCGAGCAGTCTCTGCGAGAGGGATGATCGAATACAGACCTCATATAGCAAGAGGCCTCCCGGCAGGAACGAAACTCCTTTGCACAGATAACACTGGGGCAAAAATACTTCGTTTGATCAATGTCTTCGGGTACAGGGGTAGATTGCGAAGACTACCGTCAGCTTGCGTCGGAGATATGATCATGATCTCTGTCACTAAAGGTTCTCCTGACTTGAGAAGACAGATGTTCCCGGCAGTCGTCGTTAGGCAGCGCAGACCTTTCAAGAGGCCCGAGGGCATCAGAATTCAATTCGAAGACAACGCTGCCGTCATAATGACACCTGAAGGCGAATTGAAAGGAACGGAGATACGTGGACCTGTAGCTCGGGAAGCAGCAGAACGGTGGCCTAGGGTAGCAAATCTCGCGAGCATAATAGTCTAGGTGAAATTAGATGGCACATCGCAAGGGAACACTGAAGCCAGGGAAGCAGAGGAAGCTCGCATTCAGCGCGCCAAGCCACATCAGGCGGAAACTACTGGCAGCACCACTCTCTTCCGGACTTCGAGAAAGATATGGAGTTAGGTCATTCCCAGTGAGGAAAGGCGATACAGTCAAGATACTGAGAGGAGACTTCAGCGGGATAGAGGGAAAGGTCTCAGAAACCAACACTGAGCAAGGTAGAGTATTTGTTGAGGGCGTGACTAGAGAGAAGGTTTCCGGGACATCGACAAAGGTTTCAGTCCACGTCTCCAAGGTTATGATAACGAATCTGAACCTTGACGATAAGTGGCGCGCTCAGTCTTTGGAGAGAAGGAAGCGAACGCGTGAGACAGTGGCGGCTACGGAGAAGAAGGGGGTTTAGTCGCTTTGGGCAAGAAAGGTGGGGTTAGACATTTAAAGAGGATGCCAGCGCCAGCATTCTGGCCGCTGCATAAGAAAGAGTTCCAATGGGCACCGAAACCGATTGCCGGCCCTCATCCAGCTGAGAAATGTCTCCCACTGATGCTGATTGTCAGGGACATACTTCACTATGCGAAAAACGCTCGTGAAGCCAAGATGATACTCTCAGAAGAGAGAATCAAGGTCGACGGGAAAGTTAGAAGAGAACCGAAGTATCCTGCTGGGCTTATGGATGTGATCGAGGTTCCTGATGCAAAATCTTTCTTCAGAGTCCTCCCTTCTCCAGGACGAGGTTTGGATCTAGTCAAGATATCGAAGGAAGAATCATCATTCAAGTTGTGCAGAATCAAGAATATAACAACAGTTCGCGGAGGAGATATTCAAATCAACCTCCATGACGGTAGAAATATATTGATCGAAACGAAAGAACTTGGCAGCTCCGCGGAAGACTCTTTTGAGACTTTAGATACGATCCAATTGGCGTTGAAAGACCAAAAGATCTTGAAGCGATTGAAGTTCAGAGAAGGATCTTACGCAATCGTAACTTCAGGTAGAAACATAGGAAAATCCGGGAAGATCGTCAAGTTTGAGGAGGCTACTGCAGCTAGGCCCGGAATAGTCACCATCGAGGGTGCTCAAGGTGAAACTTTCCAGACGACAGATGACTATGTCTTCATCGTAGGCGAGGAGAAGCCGCTGATAGCTTTGAGTGGAGGCTGAGTAGATGTCTACTGAAGAGCAGGTTGAAGAGGCCAAGGAGAACGCTATGAGGATGTTAAGGATAGAGAAGGTTACAGTGAATATCGGTGTAGGAAAATCTGGAGAACCGGTTGAGAAGGCAAAGAAAGTACTGATGCAGATAGCTGAGCAGAAGCCTTGTTCTCGAAGAGCTAGGAGAACAATAAAGGATTGGGGAGTAAGGAGAGGGGAACCGATCGGATGTATGTTTTCACTCAGAAGGGAGAAAGCGAGGGGGTTCTTGAAAAGAGCTCTTGAGGCTGTTGGAAACAAGCTTCGAGAATCAAGTTTCGACGATCTAGGCAACATCTCATTCGGGATCAAGGAGCACATAGAGATCCCTGGCACCAAGTACATCCCTGAACTAGGCATATTCGGGATGGATGTGACCGTAACCCTTGAGAGACCTGGTTACAGGGTCAAGCGGAGGGTCCTACGCAGATCGAAAGTCGGCAAGAGTCATCTGATAACTAAGGATGAGGCGAAGAGGTTCATCATCGAGAACTTCGGAACACAGATAGTTGGAGGCTAATCGAAGGTGACTAAACAGAAACCCAAGAAGGCTAGGAAGTTCGGTAAAGGAAGCAGACCTTGCCGCAGATGCGGCCAATATGACGCTGTGATAAGGAAGTATGGTCTTGATCTATGCAGACAATGCTTCAGGGAACTTGCGAGATCTTTAGGCTTCAAGAAGTACGCTTAAGGTGTCATGAATCATGACTATGCTGGATATCTTGTCGAATGCTCTCTCAACCTTAATCAATAATGAGAGGCGACTCAAGCGTGAATGCGTAGTCTGGCCTGCGTCAAAACTCATGGGAAACGTACTTCGCGTTATGCAGAAGAACGGATTTGTAGGAGAATTCGAGTTCGTAGACGACGGTAGGGCTGGAAAGTTCAAAGTTCAACTTCTAGGTAGGATAAACAAATGCAGCGTCATCAAACCCAGATACTCCGTCAAGGTGGAAGACTTGGAGTTCTGGGAGAAGAGATATCTCCCTTCAAGAGAGGTTGGCACTTTAATTCTTACAACCCCGCAAGGCGTTATCTCTCACAATGATGCTAAACAACTGAAGGCTGGGGGAAGACTTCTGGCATACGTCTATTGAAGGCGGAGAAGAAGATGGAAGAACTGATAGAACGCGCAATCCCTATCCCAGAGGGCGTTAGCGTCGAGGTTCATGGACGAGAAGTCAAGGTTAAAGGTCCGAAAGGTTCGCTTTCAGAAAATCTCTCCCATCTTCCAGTTGAAATATCTGCTAGAGAAGGAAGCGTAGTAGTTTCAGCTAAATGGCCTAAGAAGAGGGAGGCCGCCAAGGTTGGAACCGCTGCGGCTCATATAAGGAATATGGTTAATGGTGTGACGAAAGGCTTCAAATGCAAGCTCAAAGTTGTCTACGCGCACTTCCCAATCACAGTGAAAGTGAATGAGAAACAGAAGAAAGTTCTTGTCGAGAATTTCATTGGAGAGAAAACGCCGAGAGTTGCAGACATGGTTGGAGATGTGAAAGTAAAGCTTTCAGGCGACGAGTTGATAGTTGAAGGAATAAATATTCAAGACGTTGCTCAAACCGCCGCGAACATCGAAGCCTCAACCAAGATCAAGGAGAAAGATCAAAGGGTCTTCCTAGACGGCATATTCGTCTTCGAGAGAAGTGAGGGAATATAGTTGAGCGAAAGAAAGAAGCTCACCAAGATGAGGAACGCTTTGAGATCACGGAAGCCCAGATTCATAAGGCAAGAGAGTTGGCGCTACAAGAGAGTCAAGCCAAGTTGGAGGAGACCTAGAGGAAAAACGAGCAAGATGAGGCGAGAGCAGAGAGGATGGCCGAAAACTGTTGCAGTGGGTTACAAAGTAGCCAAGAGAGTTCGAGGGCTTCATCCATCAGGCCTCAGGGAGATCCTCATTCACAGGCCAGAAGACCTGGAGAAGATCGATGTAAAGATAGAGGTTGCGAGGATAGCTGCAACTGTCGGTGAGAGAAAGAGAATCGCAATTCTGGAGAGAGCCAAAGCACTCAACGTCCGGATTCTTAACCCCGGAGCCGCAAAGAAGCCCGAGGGAGTTGAAGCTGAAGCGGAAGAAGTTGAGGCCGAGAAGATTGAACCAGAGAAGACGGAAATGGAGAAGCCTGAGGGCGGTGAGGAGACCGCCTCCGAGAGTTCGGGAGGACAGTAGATGAGTCTGAGAAGCCAACGTAGACTGGCTGCCAAGATGCTCAATGTCGGGGTCAACAGGATCTGGATAGACCATGAGCAGGCAGAGAAAGTAGAAGCTGCAATAACAAGGGATGAGATTCGGAAGCTTCTGCACGAAGGCGCTATAAGGAAGCTCCCTGAGACCGGGATAAGCAAGGGGAGAAAGAGAAGTCTCAAAATGAAGCGGTCTCGAGGAAAGAGACGCGGTCCAGGACGCAGAAGAGGTCTAACTATCTCGAAGAAGCAAGCATGGATCAGTAGAATAAGAGTAGTGAGAGAACGATTGAGAGAGCTTAGAGATAGACGGATGATCGCGAAGCCCGTTTATCATAAGCTCCTCTTGATGGCTAAGGGAGGGGCGTTCCGAAGCAGCTCTCACTTGAACGAGTATATAGAAGCCCACAAGCTGGTGAAGAGAAGGTAAGCTGAGATGGCTAGAGGTCCTAGATATAATGTTCCTTTCAGGCGAAGGAGGGAGGGAAAAACCGATTACAAGAAACGGGCTGCGCTAGTCGTGGCACGGAAGCCTAGAGCTGTAGTTAGAATCACGGGCGAGCATACGGTCGTTCAAACTATTGAGGCGAAATCTAAAGGAGACAGAGTTCTCGCTGCAGCTAACTCGATCGAGCTTGGAGAGTTTGGCTGGAAAGGAGGATGCGGAAACGTGCCAGCAGCCTATTTAACAGGTTATCTCGCCGGCTTCAGATCCATTCAAAAAGGAGTTAGCCAAGCTGTACTTGATTTAGGCTTGAGGAAGGCAAGTAAAGGCGGAAGAATCTTCAGTGCCTTGAAAGGTATAGTCGATTCTGGTGTCAAGATTCCTCATGGTGAGAAGATCTTTCCGGATGAATCTAGAATTCGCGGCTATCATATAGCTGACTACGCGAAGAAGACCGTTTCAAACCCGGAATTATATAGCAAGCGTTTCTCTCAGTATCTCTCGAGAAAGTTGAAACCTGAAGACTTACCGTCGCATTTTGATGAAGTGAAGAGGAGGATTCAAGAGAGTTTCAGTACAGCGGTGAAGAAGAATGAGTAGAGAAGTAAGACCAACGTCCGAGGCCGGTTGGATACCGAAGACTAAAGTTGGGAAGTTCGTCCAAGACGGCCATATAGTCTCCTTGGAAGAGATTTTCACCCAAGGAATGAAGATAATGGAGCCGGAGATAGTTGACGTTCTTCTCCCGAACCTTCAGCAAGAGGTTCTAGGGATAGGGTTTGTTCAAAAGCAGACGGATGCTGGTGAACAGTCCCGATTTAAGGCTATAGTTGTTGTCGGGAACGGCGAAGGATACGTGGGGATAGGTGATGGAAAAGCTCGACAAGTTAGAACGGCTATAGATAAAGCGACTATCCAAGCAAAGCTGAACATAATTCCCGTCCGTAGAGGATGTGGAAGCTGGGAGTGCGGTTGCAATCTTCCTCACTCACTCCCTTTCGAAGTGAAAGGGAAGTGTGGAAGCGTTCGAATTGAGATTATCCCCGGTCCTAGAGGGCTGGGACTTGTTGGAGGGGAGATACCTAAGATCATATTGAGAATGGCTGGGGTTAAAGACTGTTGGACGAGGACATATGGTTCAACGAGTACACTCGCCTCAACAGCCTTCGCTGTGTACGATGGTCTCAGAAGCACCTACAGAGTCGTAACGCCTGAGGACTGGGTCAGATGAAGAAAGTTCCGAAAACCAAGAAGGGTAAGTGTTTAGTTGCGATAAGATTACGAGGAACAGTTGGCGTCGAATCTGAATTTGAGAAGACCTTAGCTTCGCTTAGACTGACAAAGAAGTTTCGCGCTGCAATTCTGTATGATCGGCCTGAAATAACCGGGATGCTGGCTAAGGTTAAGGACCTAGTCACTTGGGGTGAGGCGAGGAAGGAGACTCTAAGCCTATTACTTAAAAAGAGAGCTCAAACGATTGGCGGAAAGGAACTCACGAATTCTTTCGTCAAACAGAAGTTCGGATTAACGACAATAGATAGATTGGCCTCAGCTATCGATAAAGGCGAACTTCCTCTGGAAAGGCTTTGGAAAGAAGGAGTGAACCCCAACTTCAAATTACATCCGCCGAAAGGAGGCTTCAAAGGGAAGACGAAGCTCGGTTTCAAGCAAGGCGGCGAACTCGGCTATAGAGGCGAAGCGATATACGATCTATTAGCGCGAATGGTGTAATGTGACACTCAGCCTCCTTGGCGACGACGCTACACTTATTAGATTTCCAATTTGATTTGTTCTTGATTGGTGAGAAGACTATGCCTGAAGGGGATCGAGGTCGAAAGAGGCGTTTCCCACGGTGGTTCGACGTATTCGAGGAGATGGAGAAAATGGACGAAATGATGGATGAGATGATGCGGAGAGCTTTTGAGATTCCTAACGGAACGAGCTCATTCGGTCCGTATGTTTACGGTTTCTCAGTATCTCTCGACCCAGAAGGGAAACCTGCGATCCAACAGTTTGGAAACGTCAAACCCAGCGGGGTTGGACCTCAGCTCAAAGAGGAGAGGGAACCTTTAGTAGACATCCTCGATGAGAATGACGAGATCGCTGTCTTCGCTGAGCTTCCTGGGGTCGAGAAGAACGATATTAGACTTCACTCAAATGAGAAGAACCTGACGATATCTGTCGACTCGAAAGCGAGAAAATACCGTAAAGAATTAGAACTTCCCGAATTGGTCCTACCTACATCAGCGAAAGCCTCGTACAAGAACGGTGTCCTAGAGCTTAGATTTAAGAAGGCTGAGGACAAGGGTCGCGAGAGGCAGATAAAGATAGAGTGAAAACGCCGTCGCGTGTTCCGTGAAAGCTTCTCTCTCGATCAAAGGCTGGAAAACCTTTATTTTGGGCATTCTTTATCATGTTGTGCTTCGTAAGATGACGTCCTAGCGTAAAGAGATTCAGTAGGTAGCAGGTATATAGATTGGCTAGAAAGCATAGAAAAGTCAGGAAGCTTCGAGGGTCCAGAACTCATGGTTGGGGTACTTCAGGTCAGCATAGGGACAGTGGGAGCTCAGGAGGTAGGGGGAGGAGCGGTCGCTGGAAGCACAAGTGGACCTATACTGTTAGGTATGAACCTCATAGGAGAGGGAAACTTGGATTTAGGTGTCCGACTGGAAGAGGTATCCTGAATACGATCAATGTCGGAGAGCTTAGTCAACTGGCGGAGAGGCTTCTAGCTCAGAATAAGACGAAGGAAGAAAACGGAAGGATAACTATCGACTTGAACGAGTTGGGATATGAGAAGCTTCTTGGAGGAGGAAAAGCTACCAAACGTCTCGTTGTAAAGGTTTCAAAGTATTCGGAATCGGCAGCCAAGAAGATAAACGAGGCTGGAGGAGAAGTAGCAGGATTAAGTGCGAAAAGCTAGGTGTAACGCTTGGTTAGATTTATCGAGCTTTTCAAGCCTCTCACAAGATTCTTCCCGAATGTTAAAACTGCTGAGAGAAGAGTGGCTTTCAACGAAAAGCTCTTTTGGACAACCATCGTCCTGATAGTCTACCTTATCATGTCGGAGATTCCTCTCTACGGGGTAGGTAGGAAGGGTGCTCAAGACCCCTTCGGTGCTCTAAGAGTAATTTTTGCATCCACTCGTGGAACGTTAATGGAGCTAGGTATAGGACCTATCGTCACAGCCGGCTTGATACTTCAAGTTCTAGCTGGTTCAAAGATGATCAAGGTCGACTTCACGAACCCCGACGATAGAATGCTTTTCACAAGCGCGAGCAAGGTTCTCGCCGTCGTGATGGTAGTGTTCGAGGCATGCGCCTACATAATCGGAGGAGCTTATGGAGCGATAAGCGTCCAGATCCAATTCGCAATCTTGCTCCAATTGGTTGCTGCAGGTATCATCCTAATGCTTCTCGACGAGCTCCTTCAGAAGGGCTGGGGGATAGGAAGTGGGATAAGCCTCTTTATCGCTGCAGGTGTTGCTCAAAGAATCTGGTGGGACTTGATTTCACCGTTCGGTCCAATGGAAGACAACAAGTATTACGGTTCGATATTGGCGTTTGCACAATCGATCTGGATGGGACAAGACATTAAAGATATGTTCTATAGGCCTGGAGGTTTCCCAGATATGGTCGGTCTCGTAACGACCCTCATAGTCTTCGTCACTATAATCTACATGAACGGGTTGCGCGTTGAGGTGCCTGTCTCATACGCCAAGTATAGAGGTTACAGAGGAAAGTTTCCGATAAAACTACTATACGTCTCTAACATACCGGTTATATTCGCTGCAGCCCTCTTCGGAAACATCTACTTTGTTTCACAATTGATATGGCAGAACTATAATCGAGAAAGCACAAACTTCTGGCTAAATCTAGTCGGGCAGTTCTCCATCATAAGCGAGAGATACGAGCCTAGCGGCGGCTTGGTCTACTATGTTGTTCCTCCCGGAAATTTGAACGGTGTTCTTCAAGATCCATTCAGAGCAGCGATGTACGCAGGATTGATGATCACAGTTTGCATATTCTTCGCAGTAACATGGGTTGAAGTCGGAGGAATGGACTCACGCACTGTTGCAAAGCAACTCCTCGACTCCGGAATGCAGATCGAAGGGTTCAGAAGATCCCATGTTCCAGTACAGCAAGTTCTCGATAGATACATTCCAACTGTAACTGTCCTAGGCGGATTAGTAGTAGGGGCTATAGCGTCCTTCGCCGACTTTCTTGGAGCCTTTGGGTCAGGAACAGGAATTCTGCTTACTGTAGGAATTCTTGAACAATACTACCAACTATTGGTTCGAGAGAGGATAACGGAGATGTATCCTGCGGTCAGAGCTGTTTTAGGAAAGTGATTCTGATTGGCTCTGACCGTAATTCTGACGGGGATACCTGGGGTAGGTAAAACTACGATCCTCAATGAGTTGCAGAATCTTGCGAAAGAGAAAGAAATTAAGCTCGCTGTGTTGAATTACGGAACGGTAATGAATGAACTCCTCGAGAAATATGGTCGCAAGATTAGTAGAGACGAGATAAGGCAGCAGCAAATATCAGTTCAGAAGAAGATTCAGGATCGAGCTGCGCAAATTCTGGCTCGGAAGATGAGAAGTCCTATTACAATAATAGATACACATATGTTCATTAGAACAAAGACAGGATTATGGTCAGGCCTCCCTGAGAGCGTGCTCTCAAGACTTAGGCCGTCTCTAATAGTCTTGGTTGAAGCTCCTCCTGAACAGATAGCTAAGAGAAGAAGATCAGACACCACGAGAATGAGAGACGACCTTACCATGGAAGAAGTAAGATTCGATCTTGAATGGTCGAGGGCCACGGCTTCAGCATGCGCGGTCTACACAGGTGCTCCCGTCAAAATTATAAGTAACAAGACTGGTAAGCAAAGAGAAGCGGCGGAAGAACTCTTCAAGCTCATGATGGAACTAGCTGGTTGATGATGATGACGATAATCGACGAACTCTGGAATTGGACCATGGCCAGTTTAGGCCCATACCATGAAATACCTGAATCGACATTCCTGATCTTAGGGATCGCTCTGGGGCTTTCGCTTATCACCAATGCGGCGAATCGCTTCCTAGTGGATATTGAAAAGATGAAGTCTGTTACAAAGGAGATAAGCGCGTGGAGGAAGGAAATGGATAGAGCGAAGAAGACGAATGATAAACAGTTGATGGCCAAGGTTATGAAGAAGCAGCAAGCGATTATGAAGCTTCAAAGCAAGATGTCTTGGGATAGGATGAAGGTCAGCTTCCTGTTTCTAGCGCCATTCTGGCTTGTATGGGCTGTCCTTAGCGGGTTCTTCGGGGAAACGATCGTAGCGGCATCACCTTTCACTTTTCCTTGGCTAATGGGAGAGAAGCTTCCATTCTTCTCTTGGTATATTCTCTGTTCCTTTGCTGCTGGGCTTCCTTTCTCAAGAATATTCGGGATCAACCCAGAGGATTGAGCCGGCTCCCGGAGTCGAATCCGAATGCCTCTTTTAGTGACTGTAAGTGGGCTACACGGGAGTGGAAAATCCACTTACGCGAGGGCTCTAGCTGAAGAATTCAGGCTCAGATATGTTTCCGCAGGTCAACTCTTCAGAGATATCGCGAAAGACAAAGGAGTCTCGATGGAAGAGTTGATTGAAATTACAGCCGATGACCCTGAGATAGACCGTCTTATAGATGAGAGGACTAAGAGGGAAGCGGAGAAAGGAGACGTCGTTCTAGACGGGCAGTTGGCGGCTTGGATGACTAAAGACAAGGCTGGTCTTAAAATCTTCTTAACCGCTCCTGAAGATGTCAGAATTAGGAGGATAGCTGAAAGGGACTCAGTTGACTTCGAGAAGGCTAGAGCTCAAACCGAACTTAGGGAGAACGCCGAGAGGGAGAGATACAAGAAGTATTACGACATCGACATCAGAGACGTTTCAATATACGACTTGATAATGGACACAAGTCTCCTTCCTCTCGAAGAGAGTATCAAAATTCTTAAGAACATCATCAGTGACTACATTGGGAGGCAACGTAAGAGATGAGTCTTGAATGCCAGCGATAGAAGTTGGAAGACTATGCCTCAAGGCGGCCGGTCGGGAATCTGGAAAGAAATGTGTAATAGTAGATGTCATCGACAAAAACTTCGTTTTGGTTACAGGTCCTCAACAGTTGACGGGCGTCAAACGGAGGAGGACCAATGTGAAGCACTTAGAACTTACAGACGAGAAGATCGACATCAAGAAAGGCGCTGCAGATGAGGAAGTTGCGAAGGCCATGGGCAAGACTCTGAAGGTTGAGAAGCCTCCGGAAGTCAAGCCAAAGAAGCGCAAAACGAGAGAAAAGAAGAGCTGACTGATCTCAACTAGATCTTCTATTTTGGAATCAACTCTCTCTTCTACGCCTAGATCATACGCGCGCAACTAGGGCTATGATGACTGCCGTTAAGATTCCAACCGCCAAGGTTCTGGCTCCAGACAATAACATATTCTCTTTTGATATTCGACCTAAGAATATCCCGAGGCTGAATATCATCCCCATAATGAGGATGACGGAGACGACAGCTGCAGTACTTGCTAGAATCAGATTGGCTGAGGCCAAGAAGAAAGGTAGCATAGAGATTGCAGCCGCCATGAACGGGGATATAGCGTCAACAAAGGCTGTCCAGACTGAAGCGAAACGAGACGCCTTCCCATGCATCGTGTTGCCGAGATCTCTCAACATGGCTCTCTTCAATCTGCTAAGCCGCCTCTTTCTCTCCGCTCTCTCAGTCATATATGCGCCTGAGAAACCTGAGATACCCATAGCCAAACTTGCGCCCAACCCGATGCCTATGATTACCCTCGGATTGACTGCGCCTGAAGCCCATGCGCCCACAATTACTCCGAGCATAGTCATCGCACCGTCGAAAGAGTTCATTACGAAATATCTTCTTGAGATGCTGTCCGCACCGGTCACTCTGAGATAGCTCTTAAACTTCTTGAGCGTCTCGCGCAACTACCTTATGCTCCTCACTAGCATATTGAACATGGATAGACAAAATGTTTACTGAGTATTCTGCGCTGAGATTCACCTCATGCATGGCATAAGCATCGAACTGCTGAAGGAAGCTTCTCACTTAAGGAGACGTTCTTCCCAGTCGCGCCAGAACTCAGTCGTCTGTTGCATTAGGTCAAATAAAGACTACTGAGCGGGATGAGAGATTGCTAACTACCGAAGTATTCGAAATTCATATCCTTTTATTGGGCGAAGCTTTAGTCTTGTTCTGTGCGGTGGCTGGTTGTGGAGAAAGCTCCTCCTTGGAAATTGGAAAGAGAACTCGTGACGAGAGTAGACGTTGAGACTGATCCGAATTACGGATTTGACCCGTACAATCGTCCGATTGAGCTTCACATGCGATATGGATTGATCAATCTGGATAAACCTCCAGGTCCTTCGAGCCACGAGGTTGTGGCTTGGGTTAAGAAGATCCTCGGCCTTCAGCATGCCGGGCACGGCGGAACTCTAGAAGCCTAGTCGGCTGGAGATATCCCAAAGTCACCGGCGTGCTCCCGATCGCACTTGAAGATGCTACAAAGATCGTTCAAGCCTTCTTGCTCTCAGGCAAAGAGTACGTCTGCTTAATGCAACTCCATGAAGATATCCCAGCCAGTAGAGTTGAATCTGTTCTAGGAGAGTTCGCTGGAGAGATCTATCAGAAGCCTCCTTTGAGAGCTTCAGTCAAACGTGAGATCAGGAAGAGAAGAATCTACAGCATCAATATCCTCGAGATCGACGGGAGACGCGTACTATTCAAAGTTGGATGTCAAGCCGGAACATACGTCAGGAAGCTTGTATCCGACATAGGCGAAGTCTTGGGATCCGGAGCTCACATGAGTGAACTTCGAAGAACAAGAGCCGGCCCGTTCACCGAAGAGAAAAGCCTCTATACGCTGTACGATCTGCTGAACGCATACGCCGCATTCAAGGAGACAAAGGATGAGACTCTGCTTAAAGAGATCGTTAAACCGATGGAGGAAGCTTTCAAGTATATACCGAAAATCTATGTAAGAGATTCTGCTGTTGATGCAATCTGCCATGGCGCCGACCTCGCTATACCGGGGATAGTCAAGCTTGATTCACATATGGCTGAGAAAGCGCCGGTTGCCGTATTCACATTGAAAGGCGAGATCGTAGCCTTAGCTAAAGCATTACTGTCGACAGAGCAGATAATGGACCAAGAGAAAGGACTAGCGGCGAAAACGGTTCGAGTGATCATGCCGCCTGAAACTTACCCCCGAATGTGGAGGAGCAAAACCTCAAAACCTCTATAACGAACCTTTGAACCTTATCTTCCGTCTGCCGGGATTCCCGAGTCTGGTACGGGGCAGATCAAGACCATAAGAGCCTATGCCTGGAGACAGAAGGGCTCGAGAGCCTGTGGTCCTCACGGGCCGCGTGGGTTCAAATCCCACTCCCGGCGCCAAACCTCGGGTTCAACCCCTGATCTCTGCTCTCACTGTGAGACGTAAACCAAAAAAGCTCGTTGATGCAATATGTTGTAAATGAGTCGAAATCGAAGCTGGAAAGAGTTAGGGATGTGAACCCGAGGTTTAAACCCCGCCCGGAGCTCCGAACCTAGAATGAAACCAATTCTAGCAACAAAAACGCTCTGAAACCCTGCGATCCGGCACTCTCGGCTTAGTCGAAAAGAGAAGCCTTTGGAAC